>Ga0131853_10001097_pt1 | contig 49188 bp, 50 predicted proteins | sample TergutLab28metaG_FD_92764 | JGI IMG/M metagenome (GOLD analysis project Ga0131853, IMG submission 92764) | Labiotermes labralis P1 segment gut microbial communities from Petit-Saut dam, French Guiana - Lab288 P1 (version 2) (version 2) | ecosystem: Host-associated > Arthropoda: Insects >... | reverse complement strand
CCTCTAAAATAACTATTGACCACTGCCCCGCCATTCCTTAATACCCCAGCAATACCGCCTGTATACATAGAATCTCCCACTGCAACACTCTCCACCACCCCAATATTCCTCACCTGCCCGCCATCCACTACTCCAAACAACCCCGCCGCATAAAAATCCCCCTCAATAAACATCCCGCTTATCACAAAACCTCTGCCATTGAATACTCCTTGAAATGGACTATCTTCTGTACCTATCGGCGTCCAGCGGTTTATACCTGATAGAATAAACCAAAGCTCCCAGCCAACAATATTTAATGAAATATCATTGTTAAGCGCAAAATGCCGCCCGTATGACCAACCAGGCACAGTATTAACTAAATATGTCAACAGACTCATATGATTTGCAGTTGAAATTAGATACGGACGACGGCTGCTTCCGTCCCCGCTTAAAAACTCACTATCAAACCAGTTTGCCCTAAGCACCAACTCACCTTGCATTAATACACCTGCATCAAACCGCTCTCCGCATGGCAATGTCCAATACGCAAAAATATGTCCGTCTTTTCTTGGGTTTGCCGCAATAGCTTGATTAATCATTGTGCCATGATTAACCCTTAATTGATTAGCATTACCCCACCCGCCATTAAAATCAAATGTAATGTATGACGACTCCCATGCCGTCGGCTGACCACCGCCTATGCTCCTCCAAAACCTGCCTAGCGGGTCTATGGGCGCACTAGGTGAATACAGATACAGCGGGCGTGTTAATAATGCAGCCCTTAAGAAAAAATCATCCCATGCATTAGGCAGGCTTCTTTTTCTTGTAAGCACTCTTAAATCACTATGCGCAAACATAAACGGCGAACCCACAAATGTGGTGATGGTATCAGGCAGAATAACATTGACAAGATTTGGGGTGTTTCTTCTATGAAACGCCTCCTCTCCGATAGTCGTAATCGTGCGCCCAGATAACCCAGGCGGGATTGTCAGTGTTTCTCTATTGGTTTCTGCCCGTATGATTGTATTGCCCCTAAAGATAAAATTATCCTCCCAAGTGACCGTAGTATGCTCCATAAACGCACTGCCGCCTATGTCCCACGCCTGCCTTATGCTTGACGGGATGGTGATTTGGTATAGTCCTGTGTTAAAATCTGCCTATCGTTTGTAATTGGCTGTTTGGAGCGAAGGTGACTTGCGTTAGGTTGGGCGTGAGCCAAAATGCCATCTCTCCTATGCTTGTCACTGTTTCTGGAATACTCACGCTTAAAATTGATGTGTTTAGCTGGAAGGCTCTTACTGCGATGGCGGTGACGGTTCTATTTGTCCCGCCAATATTAACAGTTGATGGTATAACAAAATCAGCAGGCAAAGCTGCCCCCAATCTTGCACTGATTGATACATTGTTAGTGCCTGCTATTGGTTCAAAAATTAACGGCGATTGCGGGCGTCTTACTCCTGTATTGGTGCAGCGCAAAATTTGATAGTTAAGACCATTATGTATTACTGTTTCATTATTTGGGTTTGTGCACACAATAAAATTGTGTGTGATGTTGTTAACCTGCATGCGGATATAATAGTCAAAACTGGTTGATGGCACCCATACATTGTGGTTATATGTTTCCCACCCAAAATGTACAACAAAGCCATGTGCTCTGACTCCGTCAATATATTGATACCCATGTCCAAATGCAACTACTCCATGTATTGAAATTAGTGAATCTGAATATTTTGACCCATCTAATCCAATAGCAATGGGTCTGCCGTTGTCTATCTCATATCTGGCTCTTGCTGCAATTGTTTTGTGATTTGCTCTTCTGCTTACAATTTCAACATTATTATAAAGTCTATTATTGTTTGCATCTCTATAATGCTCTCTTATAAATCTATTCATTGATGTAGCAACAAAGCTAGGTGTTTGAGCAAATAGTACCCCAGGCTTGAACCAATCTAAAGGTATGCGGTCAAATTTATCTAAAAACATTGCATTGGTTGTACTAATTTGCTGGCATTGTGCTTGTGAAACATGGCGATATCTTAATAGCCGCTGATGAAAACGAAGAGTAGTAGGTCTAAGATGAAAACTTGGCCAATAATTTAAATTACCATAATTTTGCTCTAAAAATCTTCTGCCATTATGTGTTTGGGGTACAATTCGTCTGTCAGTAAAATAATTATGATAGCTTATTAAAAGCTGTGCGGCAACAGAGGTGCACACACCAAATGAATGAAGAAAATATGGACTTTCTCTATCTGTAGTATTTGGCATGTGATGCGGATTCCTAATAAAAAAATCCCTATTTGGTATGTATGTCATTCCATTAAATATTACATTTGGGTATGGCAATATCCTATTTTCTCTGAAATTATTATCACCTAATGGCATTATATCTGCTACTGATGATAAATAATTTAATTCCGCATCCATTGAATTCTCTAAAATGATGCCCTCACTCTCAAATACTGATGCATTATATACAGAATTATGATTTAACATAGCCACATTTATAATAACTGCACCTAACAGTAATATAGCTATCAATATAACTTTTTTATATTTAACTTTAGTTTTTTCCATTTTTATTTTCTCCTTTTGTTTATATAAATATTTAATATTTTTTAATTTATAGTCTATTATTTCGAGACGGTCTTCTAGCTGGCACAGGTATATTAGTAATTGGAATTATTATACTTCCACCAGACATAAAACCTGCTTCTGTTCTAATCAAAACTCTATAAAAACCTTTAGGTTCCCAAATCCAAAAGTATATATTATCATGGCTTAAACTTTCAGCATATAAAGTAGACCCCACATAATACCTCTTCCTAAAAATTCTTCCAATAATGACTTTAGAAACATATCCGTCAATCTCAAACTCCACCATAAAAAAATCTGGATTCCCAACATCACTATACAACATAGCCACACTAAAACCTGTGTTAGGATGCTCCGCTCCCTCATAAAAAAACCTTTCCCGTACCCTCTCAGAAATCCTCTCAATATGCTCATCTTCACTAAAATTCCTATTCGCCTCACACCCTCCAAACATCACAAAAGAAAACAGCATCACCAATGCCATTCCTAAAATAATAATTTTCCTTTTCATAAATTTCTTCCTCCAAATATATATTACCATTTTATGTGAAATCTGTCAACAATTTCACTAAAAATTCACTAAAAATTATTGTGAAAGTTTTACCCCAGCAATACCGCCTGTAATGTTAGGAATGGAAATAGAATATTTTCAAAAAACTACTGCAAAAATATTAACACCATCTGCAAAAATGCTTGACTATATTGTCTAAACATAATAAAATAATTCTTATGGACACTACGATTTATGATTTGATGAGTTCATCAGATACAAAAGTAAATGAATTTAAAACGGCTTGTGACAACCTATTAAACTCACAATACATACTTGCTGATGTTAAAATCACTGCACTTTTAGAAGCCATTGCTGTTTCTAAAACCATATATGATTTATTTGACGAGATTTTGGTTGACTTTGACTATAAGGAAACTGCCAAAAATTTTATGTCTAATTCATTTAAGCTGCCAGAAGAACCTAAAGCAATTGCATGCCTTGTTTTTTGCATGCTTTTAGACATGGATAAAAAAATTATTGACCTAAATGATTTTTTATTAATGGTTCAAAAAGGTGATATAAATGTTGCTTATGAAATGTTTTTAGAAAAAATAATATCTCCGTTTAAAACATCTATATCATACTTATTGTCTATGAAGCAAAACAGAAACTATCAAGAACAAGCTATAGTTAAAGAAGCAAACAAAGAAGAACAACAAAATTATAATTTTGAAAAAAAGTTAAATGTATTTTTGGCAAGAATACACTCTGACAGCAATCTTGATGCAGTTGAAAAAGGTGAAATTTTAGCATTAGGAAATGCTTTGTTGATTGCACAAGAGCAAAATAATGAACAGCAATTCCAAAGAGTTTATGCAAAATTATTCAAAAAAGTCAGACTATACAAGCCTGCATTATTGCCTGAGTTTGAAAATCTAATTTAAGACACACAAAAGGAAAACTTTAAAATGGAAATGTTTAGAAGCGTGCTAATGCTTTTTGCAGGCGTGGCTGTATTTTTATTAGGTATGAAACTGTTGTCTGGCGGCCTACAAAAAGGCGCAGGCAAATCTGTCAAAAAAACTTTTGCCCGCATTGGTGACAATCGATTTATAAATGTTGGTCTTGGCACTGCAGCCACAGTCATAACAAACTCATCTACTGCCACCTCAGTAATGGTAGTAGGATTTGTCAACGCAGGTGTAATGACTCTAATTCAAGCCACAGGCATTCTATTAGGTGCAAATGTAGGCACAACACTTACTGCTTATTTGGCTGCCATTGGTGATGTCCCTATTTCTCAAATATTTATGGCATCTGGTCTTGTCGGCTTTATAATGTATGTGTCTAAAAAACGAAAACTCTCTTTAATCGGTGAAATCATCCTAGGTCTATCTATAACATTTGTAGGCATGAATTTTATGTCAGGCGCCTTTAGAAATAATCCTACAGTGACAAATGCCTTTGAAACAATGTTCTATAACATGTCTACAAATCCCGTTGGCCCTCTCCTATTATTCATTGTAGGCACTATTCTTACCCTCATCACCCAAAGCTCAACAGCCACCTCTGTTATGATTGTAGGCATGGCAAATTACGGAGCCATCCCCATTGAAGCGGCTTTATTTGTATTAATAGGTGCAAATCTAGGTACAACTGTCACTGCACTAATCGCCTCTATTGGTCTAACCGCAAACGCAAAAAGAGCAGCATTGATACATTTTTTCTTCAACTTTTCAGGTGTAATTATTCTGCTTCCTATAGTTTGGGCATTTAGAAATCAAGCAGCAAGCCTGCTTGACATAATAGCTTCACCATCATACAGCTATAACTATGTTAACGGAACATATATTCGTGTTGAAAACCGTGGACTGCAAGCCGCTATTTTCCATACATTCTTTAATCTAACAGCCGCTATTGCCCTAATAGGCTTTGTTAAGCCTTTAGCTAAGTTATCTACTTTAATAATTAAAGACAAAGAAGGCGGACTAAAAGATCCTGAATTAGAATATATAAATAAAAGAGAAGACCTATCACCTATTCAAGCATCTTTAAAAGAAACACTTCATATGGGACAACTGGCAAAAGATAATATTTTGCTTGCAGTTAATTCTGCCATAAATTTAGATAACACTACAAAAGCAAAAATTACTAATACAGAACAACAAATCAATTTCATCAATAAAGGTATTGGATTATATTTAGTAAGTTTATCAAAAGAAGAACTATCGCAAAATGACCAAACAATAGTTAGTTCACTTCATTATGTGGTATCCGACATAGAAAGAATCGGTGATCATGCCATGAGCATTTTAGAAGAAACTAGCGAAATGATTGCCGATAAAATTATTTTTTCTGATAAAGCTAAAGAAGAACTTAATCAAATGCTAGAGCAAGTTGAATTAATGTTTGACAAATCATTAGATATTTTCGAAAAAAGAGACACTAATCTACTAGATGAAATTGCTGATATTGAGCAAGGCATTGATGAATTAAAAGAAATCTCAGGATTTAGCCATGTATCTAGACTAGAAAAAGGAGAATGCACTGTTGAGGGTGGCACGCATTTTTATGCAATCATCACCAGCCTAGAAAGAGTTGCTGATCATTTAATGAATGTAGCATATTCAATCAAACACACAAAAGGTCCTCAATTAGAGATGTTAAAATCTTTAAGCAGAGAGCGCATAAAAGCAAGAACAAAAAAATCAGATATTTATTGGTAATTTTTATATGTTGCTAGCTTAAGAAATTTATCAATGAAAAAAATTTTTTGATAAGTTTTCTTTAGCTGCTATTTTATACTTTCTATTCTGCTTTTTCTAAAGATGGGATTCTTCGCTTTGCTCAGAATGACATAATTTTTAGTTGTTAGACTTTATTGCAATGTTTGTGCAGTTTATCTTACATATTTATTTATCATTCTAAGCAAAGCGAAGAATCCCATCTTTATAGCACAATTTTCTATCTAAATCTATAGCCATTCCACAATACATAGCCCCTTTTCAATATTATTAACACTATAAATGTCCTAAAGCAGCATCCGTCCATCAAGTTCAGAATCAAAAAAATTTTTATGAATTTGATAAAAACACACATTAAGCATATTTTTTACTTGACAAGCTTTATTGTATTTAATATACTAGTACCTGTTGTCAACATCATAGGGGTGTCGCCAAGCGGTAAGGCACTGGATTTTGATTCCAGCATTCCAAGGTTCAAATCCTTGCACCCCTGCCATCTTATTCATCTTGTACAACACTGAAAAATCATCACATGGTCCACTAGCTCAGTTGGTAGAGCACTTGACTTTTAATCAAGGCGTCCCGCGTTCGAGTCGCGGGTGGATCACCAATATGTTCGTATCCGAACACGAAAAAATCACTCTGAAAGTCATTTAAGACTTCCTGCCTAGAGTGATTTTTTTCTTTATTGCCGTCTTTATATTATAAACTATATTTGGAGTTTTTGCTATAGAATTTGATTTTTATTCGCAGCAAAACAACTGTTGAATCTAAGATCCAAGAATCAAACTATCTTTTCAAAATATAATTACAATAACAAATTTGAAAAAAATAATATGAAATTTAAAAGTAAAAAACAACTTATTGCTGTAAATAATCGGATGATTTATTTCTCATCGTCATCTATGTGGTCTACATAACAAAAGTAGTTCATTAAATCTTTGCGATATGCTGCCGAAATATAATCTCCTACAGATAACAACTCGTAAATTTTTTGCGACACCATTAGCTCTTTTGTTTCTATGGTTACATAACATTCAGGAAACATTACTCTTTGCGACATCATTATTCTTCTTTTGTTTTTTACACTGCCTATAATAATGTCTTTTGGAGGTCTGATATAGCGTATAATTGCACATATTCTCAATGCCATTATAATAGAATTGTACACTTTTTTATTTTTATTAACCATAATATTAATTCCTTATAATTTATTACACTATGAATATAAGCAAAAAACAGTATATCTTAAGCATGATTCGGATTCAGATAGTAAAGTATTAAAATTAATTTTGCAACACTGCTAATTATCCACCCAACTTTTGGAATAAGTAATACAAAAGCGCCCCATCACTGTCAAGCAACAATGAGGCTTTTGTGGAAATTATTCAGGAGGATTTTCATCAGTATTTTCCATTTTGTTCAAAATTTGCAATAAGGGTCATCTTGATTTTTTTGCTTTTTAAGTTTGGTTTGTTCTTTTTTATATTTTTGTTTATTTTTGGTGCGTTTAACAAAGCCGATAAAAATAATTAGAGACATTGCTGCTACAGAAAGCGCAATAATAATCCAATGAATAATTTCTAATACATCGCCCACCTCGTTGTCTGGAATAAACATACTGGCGATAGCTAAAAATGCTAGAAAAATACAAATAATTGCAATTGTCAGTTGCTGTTTGTTTTGCATATATTCTCCTTCAATTAACCCCAGGTGCTTCCGCAATAATTATCGGATTTCTATTTCTGCTCCAATTCAAGAGCCATATTAATCCCCCAACAACATATAATAGTGGGTTGGCAGGTCCCCGAAAAAACATTAAAATAGACCCTGTCGCACCAATTGTCCCCTGCTCCCGAGGATAATCCCATCCACCCTCTAGAAAACCATGCCAAATCCAATCAACAAAGAAAACTCGTAAACCTTTGTCCCAAACAGTATTTGCAAAGAAATCTGGAACAGTATTGGTGATGAAATTTGCCACTGCATTATATGCAGCAGTTCAATTTGTCTGATATATTGGGAAAGAAATAATAAATTACATAAAGCAAAAATCGTTTATTTCAATGTAAAACACTACAGCAATATACCATATACTAATTAAACAATGATAATTTTTCATTAACCAAATCCATAACTCTATTAATTGCCCCACTCTCACCAACATCCACAAAAACCTTATCTATCCTCATATGTTTAAAAAATGTAATCTGTCTTTTTGCATATCGCCTAGAATTTTGCTTAATTGCCTCAATCGCCCTATCCATCGTCATTTCGCCTTTAAAATACTCAAATAACTCTTTATATCCAATCGCTGTTTTAAACTGTGCATCCACTCCCATATACCTTTCATATAACTCTCCCGCCTCTTCAATTAAACCATCCTTTATCATCCCGTCCACCCTATCATTAATCCCTTTATATAACTTGTCCCTATCTTTTGTCAGTACGACACACAAATAATCATACCTAGACTGTGCCACACTCAATCTTTGGCGCTCTTCTAGCTCTAAATCAGACTTTCTTTTACCCGTCAAATAAAAAATTTCCAGCGCCCTTATTACTCTCTTAGTATCATTTATACTAATCTTTTCACATGCTTTTTCATCAATATTTTTAAGTTTCTCATACAATTCTTCTTTAGGCAATATACTCAATTCAGCCCGTAGTTTCTCACTACCCACCACCCCGCCAAATTCCAGGCCATTAATAAGCGCCTCTATATAAAGCCCCGTTCCCCCTGCAGTAATAGGTAATTTTCCTCTGCTGTTAATATCATCAATAATCTTCTCAGCTGCATTTTTATATTTCCCGACAGAATATTCTTCATCTAAACCAACAATATCCAGCATATGATGAGCCACTCCCCTCATTTCTAGCTCTTTAATTTTCCCTGTACCAATATCAAGTCCTTTATAAACTTGCATTGAATCCGAGCTAATTATCTCACCATTAAACTGCATCGCTAAATCTACAGAAAGACTGCTCTTTCCAATCCCAGTTGGTCCTGTAATTATTAATAATTTTGAGTTAGGTTTTTGCATTTATCTCCTGATCTATATTTATATCACCCTTTTTTCTTTTTATATAAATAATAATTTCGGACACAACCACCATTATAAACTGAATAAATAGCAAGTATCAGCCTACGCCAAGCATCATAGCCCTTAAAGCAAGCTTATTTTTCACTTAAAATGCAATGTCTCCTTAATTTAATACCAATAATAATTTACTTAAATTCTAGCACAGTCACACCGCTATCACCTTCACCATATGCCGCATATCCAAATTTTTTGATGCGCTTATCGCCTTTTAACTGCGCCCAAATCCCATTTTTTAATGCCCCCGTCCCCTTGCCATGCACCAATCTTAATTTAGTCTCACCATTAAAAATGCTCCCTTCAATCTCCTGCTCAATAATCATCATCGCTTCAGCCACTGTCAAACCTAATAGCCTAATCTCTCTAGTGTAAAGGGAAGAATTTCCTTCTATATCTTGCTTAATTTTATAAGCGCTCTTTTTTTGCTCTTGCTTAATAGGACTTGCCAAGTTTTTAAATTTGACTATCATCGCCGCCGCACCAGCCTGCACTTTAGCTTCTTTTTTTGCACTAAAAATTTCTAATACTCTTCCCACAACTTCCAAAGACTTAATAAAAACCTCATCACCTTTTTTTAATTTAGCAGCATTAATCGGCTGATGTAACTGATTTGAATTTTGCTCACTATTCAAGTTCTGATATTTTATCTCCTCTAGTTTATTTTTAGTTTTTCTAATCTCAAAAAGTACTATCTCTAAATCTTTTTCTTCCGCCGCCCTAATCCTCTCTTTTAAACTCTCCATCAATTCGTCCGCTTCATCTATTCTATTTTCTACCAACCTTGCAGTCTCTGCTCTAGCATTTATATTCAATGATTCTAATTTTTTATTCAATTTTTCTTTTTCAAGTGATAACTCCAGTCTAATTTTTTCTAACCTTATCTTTTCTATTTTAAATTTCTCAAACTCATTTAATGCATCTCTCTTTGCCGCCTCCGCTTCATTTAATACCTTTTCAAATTCAATATTTTGTTTAGGCAACACCTCATATGCCATATCCAAAATATCTTTCTTTAAACCTAGCTTTGATGCTATTTTCAAAGCATTAGATGCCCCAGGAAGTCCCAAAAGCAACTTATAAGTAGGCAATAATTTTTGCTCATCAAACTGCATACATGCATTCATTAAATTTTTAGAACGCAAAGCATATTCTTTAATTTGAGGATAATGTGTAGTAATCAAACCAGTACAACCAATTTTCTCTAAAAATTTCAATATCCCTAGCGCCAAAGCCGCTCCTTCTATAGGGTCAGTACCAGAACCCAATTCATCAAACAAAACTAATGAATTATGTGTGACAGAATTAGTAATTTTTGCAATATTTGACATGTGAGATGAAAAAGTGCTAAGTGAATTTGCTATGCTTTGCTCATCACCGATGTCTGCAAAAATATTAGAAAAAATAGAAACCTCACTGCCTTCATTTGCAGGAATAAAAAAACCTGCAGCTGCCATTATGCAAAATAGTCCTACTGTTTTTAATGCAACAGTTTTTCCACCAGTATTTGGACCCGTAATTGCTAAAATTTTATAATCACTGCCCACTGAAATTGATACAGGCACAATTTTGTCTTTTGCAATCAGCGGATGTCTAGATTCAATTAAATTAACAAAACCCACTGTATTAATTTTAGGTTCATTGCAATTAAAGCTAACACAAAAATGCATTTTTGACAATACTACATCACACATAATAAGTATTTTTTGACATTCCAGCGTGCTTTCTGCTGTATTTTTTACTCTTAAAGACAATTCTTTTAATATTCTCTCAATCTCAATTAACTCATCAATTTTTAATGACTTTATTTCATTATTCATTTCAACTACTATAAATGGCTCTATAAATAATGTAGATCCCGTTCCAGACCTATCATGAATTAATCCTTGCACTTGATGTCTATACTCTGATTTAACAGGCAGCACATATCTTCCATCTCTTATGGTGACAATATTATCCTGTAAATATTTTGATATTTCATTATTTTTTGAATAATTAGCCAACTTATCTTTTAATTTAGAACTAGCTTGGTTTAATTTTTTCCTAATATCCTTTAAAGCAGGGCTTGCATCATCAGATATTTCATTATCCCCTATTATGATTTTATCAATATCAAATTGCAATGAGGTATCAGGATTAATACTTGCCAGCATTCCTTTAAACAACACTATATCATCAAGCATTTTTAGCACTGTATTTTTTAAATAAACAGCAGCAGCAATAGTTTTAGCAACGGACTTAAGCTGATGAAGTTGCAAAATAGACAATACCTTAGATTTTTCTAAAATGTCTGTGATATCATCATAACTTTGCAATACCTTAGCATTATATTTATGATAAATTAAATATGCTTCCTTTGTTAGTGCAAGATTTGCCTTAGCTTCATTTATATCAGTCGACGGCTCAATTTTTAACAGATTGTCAAAACAGACTTCCGATACACTATACTGTGTAACAAGCTTTAAAATCTTATCAAATTCCAACGTTTTAAGTGTTTTTATAGATATTCTATCACGCATAACAGCTATATTATCTAAGTTTTGCATTAAATTTATCCGTCAAATGTTTAATAACTGTATTCATAAACCCATTAATCACTTCATCAATCAATGTCTTTGTTTCATCCAATAAATAAAGTCTAAATGCTGCACTCTTCTTGCCTTTTTCAATCTGACCACCTTGATAAATATCAACCAATTCAACTTTCTTCAATATATCATACTGACTGCACATTGAAATAGCACACGCATAAATTTGCCCTTCAATCTCACCAATTGTTGTTTCTTCATCAAATATCAAAGCAATATCCCTAACAACACTAGGATAGCGTGCTAAAGCCTTAAAAACAATAGTCTCTTCTTCCTTTTTTAAAATTGGCTCTAAATTAACTTGCAAAATATATATGCTTTCATCTAGCATGCTAGGATGAATTTTTCCATAAGATCCTATTCTTTGTCCGTCTAAAATTATTTCTGCACTTATTCCTGGATGTAAAAATTTATCCTCACTCCTTTTAATTTCATGTTCTCCGACTATCCTGCCAACCAAATCCTTTAATTTATAAAAATCTTCATGTTCTCCTGCCATCACTAAACATAAAGACTTTTGCTCTAATGGCAACACTATATCTGACATAGCCTTTTTATTTTTAACGAAAATATTATCTATCTCATAAATTCTGAAACAATTATTCCCTTTTGCCAAATTTAATTTTACAGTTTTTAATACACTTGAAACCAACTCACCTCTCATAAGTGAATAATCTTCACTTAAAGGATTAATAATTTTCAAGCATGTTTTTTTATCAACAAGACTCATATCAGGTGACACAAAAGAAAAATTTTTAATCCCATATGCACCAAATGCATTTAATAAATCTTCAATTTTATTAAGACGCTCTTTATGTTTAGTGATTCCTCCCCTAGTCATCGGAAGTGCAGTGATACTATCCTCATTTAATTTATCATAACCATAAAACCTAATCACCTCTTCAGCAATATCAGCAAAATTATCAACATCTTCTCTAAAAAGCGGTATATTAATAAATTTCTTTTCTAAGTTAACTTCAAATCCTAAAAATCCAAGTGTCCTAGCAATAAAATTAGTCGGTACATTGATTCCTAAAAGCGCATTAATTTTATCAACTTCAAGTTTAATCTGTTTTTGCTTAAATTTATTTTGAGTCTTGTTTTCAATAATAGTCCCAATTTTTTGCGCATCAATTAAATTTAAAAATCTTTTTCTGCCCACATCCACACTATCAAAATCTACTCCCTTTTCAAAACGTTTTGATGAATCAGTAGAAATATTTAAATCCCTAGCACTAGTTCTTACTCTTGCCCTAGAAAACCTTGCTGATTCTAAAACAATATTCTTAGTAGCATAACTAATAGCACTATCTTGCCCGCCTATAGCCCCAGCAATCGCCAAAACATTTACATTGTCACAAATTAACAAATGCTTTTCATCTAATTTATAATTTTTTCCATCTAATCCAATCATATCTTCACCCATAATTCCATCTCTAACAAATATTTCACTCCCATTCAGTTTGTCCGCATCAAATGCATGTTGCGGCTGCCCTACTTCTAGCAATACATAATTAGTCAAATCTACCACATTATTAATTGATTTATGCCCTAAATTAAACAGCCTTCTTCTAATTTTTTGAGAAGATTTTTTTATCTTTACATCTACAACACTCGTAGCCATATACAGCGGACAAACTGCTTCATCTGCAATCTTTACATCAACCTTACGCCCACTTTTATTCACCCTAAATGTCAGTTTTAATTCTTTAAGTTTGCGGTTAAGCGCCGTCGCCAACTCTCTTGCCAGACCATAAATACTGTTACAATCAGGTCTATTTGCCGTAACTGCCACATCAAATAAATAATCATCTAAACCTAACACCTTATCAAGTCTATCTCCTGCTTCTGCTCCGCTGCCCTTTAAATCTAATATCCCGTCAACCTCACAACCATCCAAAACATCATTATTAATACATAACTCCTCAAAACTGCACATCATTCCCTGACTCTCTACCCCCCTTATCTCCCCATTCTTAATATTCATTCCACAAGGTAAATCCGCCCCGTCCAAAGCTAACGGAAAAAGCATATCCTCATAAACATTAGTCGCAGCAGTGATAATCTTTAATTTCTCACTACCTATATTAACTTTGCACACCTTCAGCTTATCCGCATTAGGATGCTTTTCTATATCAAGAATCTCACCCACAACCACCTTTTCTAAACCTTTTCCTAAATACCTAATTTCTTCAACCTCAAAACCAATATTCAAAAAAGTATCAACAACTTGCTTGACTGATAAATCATCAATTTTGACATATTCATTTATCCATTTTAATAAAATTTTCATTTTTCTTGACTCCTCAATTAACTATAATATAAAACTATAAAACTTGTCAATCATTTTTTATCAAAGATTTATTGCGCTATCCTCACTAAATAGGTCTTATACCAGGTCTTCTAACATCCCATCTTGCATACAGCATAATCTCCCCAGCCTCTCCCGCTATATGATGATTCCATACTCTCACCCCCTCACCATTAGGCTGTGTCCACCATCCATTAAATATATACCCTTGCTTCATCCCATACAAATTAGGCAAATCCCCAAACTCCTCTCCTTCTTTTATTATCCTTGTTTTTATCCCCTCTATATTTATATACTGCGCATCAAAATTAACAACAAGAGCTTGACTCCATGTTAAAAAATCAGACCTCTCACGAATATCACTAAAAATATACCATCCTCTCATTAAATAATTAGATCGTGACCCAGTGGGCACATTTAATCTGACATTCCTTAAAACCATACCACTAAAAGTCATTATACCAATCTGTGGGGGCATTGACCCTGCACTATAAATTGTGTTTAAATTAATCAATCCACTAAAAGCATTGTCATATATAGTTAAAATACTGTTTGGTATAACTATACTTTGTATATATAAATTATTAGAATAATGCACTCCATCAAATGCATGCTCTCTTATTGTTGTTATACGCCTGCCTATTATATATGACGGAATAATAATATGAGTATCCCCATCTGTCATAATTATTTGGTCTTTCATAATTACGGATATGATTTACAGGTCTGCTGTTAAACCCTGATGGTATACCTCTAATAAAATTCACGCTAATATTTTTAGGCTCTTGAAATTTTAAGTCATTATACATTTTTTAATAGTTTTTTTCATGCAAATTTCCCTCCAAAATTTTGTTAGAAAAAATTTCCTTCCTTACATTTTATGAGACTCCTATCATAAAGTCAACTTCCTTGTTAAAGATTTTAAAAATAATTTTTACCATCATATTTTTTTGACTAATTTGAAAATTTTCACTTTATAATAATTTACAGTATTTACCAGTTTAGCATATATGATATTATCTGTCAAGCAAGTATTTTAAGAAAAAATGTCTTGCATGTCTCATTATTATTGCATCAGAGCAGTCATCTATGATGGGCAATTCATAGTCCATCATAGAATACGAAAATGCAGTCATCCCAAAAACCGCAGCTAGTGATAAAATAATTACTAAAATAGACATAATTAATTTCTTTCTTAATTTTGTTGTGTTCATCTTTTTTATTCCTCTTTTATATTTGTTTTGTTTGTTTTTGTTTTTTAAATTGTTAATGCCTACCGCCAAGTATGATAGTTAATAAATTTTTCTCTGATTATCAATATATCACATCTATTCAATAATTGATATTCATAATATGCTTCTGTTAATGACATAAGTCGCCCGTTAAAGAAAACACGAAGCGGTCGATAACTACTTGTTGAAAATACAATACCAGCAACCACTTCACTCCAAAGAGAATCACTAATACTCCCACCAGATATCGCTGCATGAAAATTAGCAATGATTACTACACCATCAAAATAGCCTAAATAGCTAAACCTAAATCTATCCATATGATAAAAATTCCAAAAATGGTCCCGAAATAAATACTCAAATATATCCCAATCCATACCAGTCTGATAATAGAACCACTCATATTCTTGCCATAATAAAAACTCAAACACCTCTAGCCTAATCCTCTCACTTAATTCCTCACTAATCTCATCACTCACTACTCTGCCTTCCTCCACTTCCCCAATACTCTCCAAAGCCTCCTCTAATACCCTATCCATCTCATCCTTATCCACCGCCGCCTCTATACCCTCTACCCCAGCCTCAAAATACCCTACAATCCTCACCCAATTAACCCTAGAACAATCCCATCTATGCAATTCATTAAAACGCCCTTCTAATGCCCAAATAGCACCATCCCTGTGGTGCTGCAGCCTCAACTCATTATATGCCTCTCTTGCCTTTTCTAGCTCTTGCTCTTTTTCTTTAAGCCTTCTCTCTAGTTCTTCTACCCTATTCATTAACTAGGATTATATATCTCACAGCTGCCTGCCCCAAAAAAAACAACACTAAACAGCATTATTAATGCCATGCACATCATCACTACTTTACTAATTACTTTATTTCTCATATTATTACTCTCTCCTTTATACTATTATATTGCTGCTTTTTTAAAACTGTTTTAAAAATCTAATATCTCCTTCAAATGAAACTCTAGCATCATTAATTCCATGCAAAATTGCCATAACTCTATCTAAGCCCATACCAAACGCAAACCCGCTATACTCATCGGGATCAATTTCTACATTTTTTAACACCTGTCTATTGACCATTCCAGCCCCCATTATCTCTAGAAAACCTGTCCCCTTACAAATCTTGCAAGCAGGGTCAATATTGCCATCCTTACAAGAAAAACATGATGCATCAACTTCTACACTAGGTTCAGTAAACGGAAAAAATGACGGTCTAAATCTGATTTTTGTCTTTTCATCAAACAAAAATTTCATAAACTCTAAAATTGTCCCTTTTAAATGCCCCATATTAATGCCTTTTGCCACTACTAGTCCCTCTAATTGATGAAAACACGGAGTATGAGTAGCATCTACCTCATCTGCTCTATATACTCTTCCTGGAGAAATCAATTTTATAGGCGGTTTATTTTCTTGCATATATCTAATCTGTCCTGTAGAGGTTTGAGAACGCAGTAAAATATTTCCCGCCCCGCCTTCTAAAAAGAAGGTATCTTGAGCTTCTCTGGCAGGATGGTCAGCTGGCGTATTTAATGCATCAAAATTATAAAAGCTGGTTTCTATCTCTCTAGTTTCTTGTATAATAAAACCGTTGGCAACAAAAAAAGAATTGATTCTTTTTAATAATACATCAAGAGGATGGGGTTTTCCCATTATAAAACCAGGACGATTAATAGTTATGTCAATCTTCTCATTTTGCAGCTTTTTTTCTAGTTCTATACTATATAAAGCTTTTTCTTTTTTAGAAAACTCATTTTCTAAGTCGGCTTTAACTTGATTGACAACCTGCCCGATTATCTTTTTATCATCATCAGAAAAATTTCTTAAATTTTTCAATTGAGCCGTTAGCTTGCCGCTCTTGCCCAAAAACTGCACTTTGATATTATAAAGTGCAGTAGAACTGTCAGTCTGTGCAATTTGATTAATGCACTCTGCTTTAATTTTCTCTAATTCATTTTTAATTTCTGCTATCATAATGTTTTTATTTTAGCATTTAATAGTATAAAAATCAAGCATATTATAGCATTAATTAAATCTAATTATTTTCATTGTCTAATGATGATAATTAATCATTTAGCGGTTTAATTATCATCATAATCTATATAAATCAAATACAAAAACCACACAATCATTATCATTTTTTGAAATTAGAACAAAAGTGCCCTTAGGGCACATAAGCCCGTGCTATGAGGTCTTTGCGGGCTTGCGCCTTGCGGCACTTCGGGCATCTTGCATTTGCGCACTTTTTGTTGATGCTAGCAGCCTTCCTTCACATCGATATTTCCTAGTGCATTAAAAAGCCGCCTAAAGGCGGTTCGGGTGTCTTGCTTTGACACCCCTTTTTTGAGTTAGCTTATTCAATTCACGCAGACGACTGAAAGACGAAGTATTTTTCATACTATTGAAAAATATAATTTTCTAAGGTACCAGATTAAGTATATTATCCCACATTCCCATATTTAGCACTGTATCCGGTATCTGCCCTACAATAATACTATCAACTAAAATAAGTTCTGTCCTAGTCTCAAATGTCTGTACACCAGGCAAAATCACACTCATTTCAGTGTCCACATTTAACATAATCTTATGCCTTGTTTGATTAATACCAGCACTAATAAACTGCGTTGCAAAGCTAATATCCACAGCCCCAACAGGATATGCCCTTATATTAAAATCAGGTCCACGCCCCGCCAAAAAAGTTAACCCTGACAATGTTCCAATAGGTACTCTTAACCCTTGCTCTCCTAAATCTGCAAGCCTTTGTTGTGATAAATTCGCCACCCGCATAGCCATCAAATTAAGTGCCACAGTGTTTACTCTTAGCATCTCTATATTCCCTTCATTGTTTCTTATCACTTCTACCAAATCATCATTATCATGTCCGCTCTCCAATAAAATAACTTCAGCCGCTTCATTTATAGCTAATGTAGTTAACTCTCTAACTTTTTCTTCAGATAAAACCCTAATAACAGGATTGACATACCGCACAATAAACATATAGGCAAGCAGCACAATTAAAACAATGCTTATTAACACAATCATTTTTCGCTTAGTAAAAAATCTCCTTCTTCGCCTAAACATTATAAGTCCGCCTATTATATTTTAGGGTGCAATTCTCCCCCTTCCATTATATGAAAAATAAAAAGTAATGGTGACTAAATATTTTCAAAATACTGCTGTAATTATATTGACATCATATACAACAAATATAATTACTATATTAGACAAATAATAGATATGTGGATAAAAAGCATAAAAATAAAAAAGAATTAAAACACTCAAAATCAAAAAAGATTATCATAGTTACATGCTTAGTTTTGGCTTTTTTATCATTGACTGCCTTGCTTACTACTGCGCTACTGCTAGAGCCTGCGGTCAAGATAAAGGGATATCAAACTTTGGATACTGCAAAATTACAAACCAACCAGCATTCCATTGTTATATATGATAAAACTAATGAGATTCGGCAAAATTTGGTTTCTAATAAAATCTATGTTTCAATTGAAAATATACCCACACATGTTAAGGAAGCATTTATTTCAATTGAAGATAAAAGATTTTATGAGCATAACGGAATAGACTATTATAGAATAATAGGAGCTGCAAGAAAAAATTTAAAGAATAAAAGATATAGTGAAGGCGCATCAACTATATCTCAACAAGTGATAAAAAACACGCATTTGAGTCATGATAAAAATCTTAATAGAAAAATTAATGAAATTAGAGTAGCCAGAAGTCTAGAACGAAAATTAAACAAAGAAGAAATTTTACAAATATATTTGAACAAAATATATTTTGGAAACGGAGCATATGGAATAGGAGCAGCAGCAAAATTATATTTTGGAAAAAATACAACTGATTTAAGTATCAATGAAGGTGCATTTTTAGCAGGTATTATTAATAATCCTAGCAGATATAATCCTTATACTAATTTAGATAATGCAAACGAAAGACGAAAATTGGTGTTAAGTCAAATGTATAAAAGTGGTAGAATTAATGAAAAAGAACTGCATTATTTAAATGAAAATATTAGTCCCATTGCAAAAAAAAGAACAAATTTAAAAAGCTATGGGCACTCAATCTTAATTGAAGCATCTAAAATTTTAGGGGTTAGTACCACTGAAATTTTAGAGATGGGCTATACCATATATACAAATCTAGATTTTTGTCTGCATCAAAATATATCCAATATTATAAATAATTATAATTTTGAAACCAAAGAAAATACTTTAACACATGTGGTAGTCATGACAAAATATGGTGAGGTGCTAGTAAATTTTTCTAATTCGCATTTTAATCTAGAAAATCATTTTAGGCAGCCTGGTTCAATAATTAAACCTGCAATTAGCTATGCACCAGCATTTGAAAAAAGAGAGTTTTGCTTGTCCCTAGCAAATAATTCACTGCTAGCAACTAATGAAAATAACAATGTGCCATTTGTTCCGCTTACAAAAATTCTGGACCAATCTAAAAATTTTAACGGCTATTACTCTCCTAAAAATTTTAAAGATATTAACCTAGGCTGGACAAATTTGAGCGAAAGTTTAAAACAATCACAAAATATTCCTGCTGTAGAATTAGTACAGTTATTGGGTATTGAATATTGTAAAGAAATCGCAATGAAACTTGGCATGCGATTTGATAAAAAAGATGCATCTTTAAGTATTGCATTAGGCGGACTAACTAAAGGCGTAAACTTATTTGAAACAATTAGCCCTTATCAAGCATTTGCAAATAATGGTGCACACATAGAAAAAACTCATATTGATAGAATTGTGGATAGAAATGGGATTACTATTTATAAAAATTCTAAAAAAGAAAAACAAGCAATTAGTATTGAAAGCGCCTATTTTATCAATAGTATATTAAGCGAAACTGCCTTAAAAGGAACTGCAAAAAGGATTGGGGCTTTAGGGGCAGCAAAAACTGGAACAGTAGGGACAATAAATGGAAATTCTGATGCATATGTAGTGGCATACACAGATGAACATATAGTAGCAGTATGGATGGGAACCAAATGCGGCGGTTTAATGCCAAACACAAGCAATGGTGCAACTCATCCAAGCGCAATAGCTAGACGTATTTTAGAGATACTGCCAGCACATAACGGCTTTAATAAACCAAGCACGATTATTCAAATTGATTTAAATGCACACGAGTATTTAAAAAATAATAAAATGGTGATAGCATGTGATAATCTAAAACCAAAAGATAGGTTGATTGGGGAGTTTATATTAGGATATTTGCCATAAGTTTTTGGTACTGGGAGTGTCAAGAGAAAATTGCAGAATAATATTTTTTAAAAAAGCAAGATGCTTACAAGCACGACATTAAATTTTAATTGGACTATTAAACGCAGTTAGTAAACCGCTTAAACTTAAATTTGTCATGCTGTAAGCAACTTGCTTTTTATTATGAATCCACCCAAAAAGTGTTAAATGTCAATTGTTGAAACGAAAAATACTATCCTTAAAAAAAACTCTAAGAAAAAATAAAATGTTTAACTTAGAGTTTTTTTATCTATTTAATTTTGTTATTGCCGCTCTTTTTTTCTTCTCTAGCTATTCTTGCCAATTCTGCTTGTTTTGCCGCCTCTTCTTTTAGTTCTTTAATCCTTGTCCTATTTTCATAAAGCGCTCTTAAATCAAAACGAAGCAGTGACTTATTTTCAGATTGACCTGTTTCAATAATAAAATCTTTATCTGTTGGAGAATTCTCAATAATCTCAACAATCGTCCCTACAATTCCGCCTGCTGTCATTACCTCATCACCTATTCTTAAAGTAGTCCTTAAATCGTTAACCTGTTTGCCACGCTTACGTCTAGTAATCATAGGAAAAACCAGTATCGCAAGCACCAATACACCCATAACCGCCCACATCCAAGGAGAAACACCGTCATTATCTCCATTAGCTAATAAAAAATTAAAATTTAATAAAAAATTCATTGTAATTTCATCCTCTTAATATTAGTTTATACTAGTTTAATATTATTGATTTTAACATATAACAGAAGATATAGCAACTAAAATAAGCAATTATTTTGTCGAAAAAGTATTTAATTTTTTAATGTCCTGCGCCACCTGTCCCAAAATAAATAAAATCAGCATTGCCTATATAATGGTGCGCTCTTAAAAAATTTCTTGCTGCAATTATATTATCACGCCCAGATTCAGCTATTCTAAAAGTCAATATAAATCTAAAAGATGCATAGTTGATTGTCCAGCTTGGGTCATGATTATGCCCCGGTATACCATACCTGTGCATCAAATTATATCTAGCTAATCGTGAAACAGAACTATTCGAAATATGAATAAATTTAGGATAGTCAAAAATTTCTAACCATGGTTTATAGTCGTCTATCGATCTATTAAAAACCATATGTCTTAAAATTCTTCGGCTTGCTTCATATGTCAAAATTACCATTATTCTGCTATAGCAAAAATTGACACCGCACTCAAAACAAGCTAATATAAATTCAACCCTGTCAACTTTATAAGATGCAACAAGCAACTCTCTAGCAAGCAAAATCTCATTTATCCCGCTAGCTATTCCGCCACTTGCAAGTTGAAAAACCAGACTTCTTTGTGCATTGTATAAAGTGCTGTTGGTGATTCTAATCCCGCTAAAACCATCAAAGTCTGCATATGAAAATACTCTGCTATTTTTAGACGCTTCGGCAGTCATAAACACTCTTAATGAAGATGTTGAAAAGCTAGGAGGCAAAGAATAATATGCACATCTAGCACAAGCACCCCTGCAATTACAATGCGCACAGTTGCAGCCATCAAACAACTCACTTTCAAAATCAAAAGTAATATCTAAAGGCGCTGAAACATGTGATGCGCTATTTAAGTTTCGCCTAGGTCTATAGATATAAACAGTATAGGTGTTTCCTGCAACTAAATTATAATTTGACCTATTTAAATTGACGCTAAAACTATTGAAAGTGAATTGAGAGACTTGTCTGCCCTCATTATATATACGCACTAAAAACCAAATATTGTTTGGGTTGTAAGCGTTGTCTATTAAACTTTGGACTTGAAATGAAACTATCACACGGTGATTATAAGCATGGTCACCTATTAAATCATACGCTATTTCATAAGACAAATTAATAGGAGTATCAAATCTATTTTGCGGCGTTGGCATGCTAGGCAAACTAATATTAGCTGTATTAAAAGTTAAATCAATTTGGTGGCGAGTTGGTCTCATATAATGACTGCATCCACAAATAGCATCAAAATTAAAGCTGGTGACAACTTGATCTTGAATCGTAAAACTGATATTGCTGGTTGTCGTAAACCCTGCAAAAAGTGAAGAGTTAAGTGCACGATTAAAATAAAATCTTCCGTCATTATAGCAAAACCAATCTGCGTTGTTTTCTGACAGCAAAAATAACAAAAATACTCTTGACATTAAATTAATATGACCTGGATTTATAGTGTTTTGAATAGCAATAAGCAACGCAAAATGCTGGATTTGATATTGGTCAAAATATGGCAGTCTAAGGTCATGATAAAACCATGCTCTCGGAGAGTGCGCTCTTGACAAAATTTGTCCATTGTCATTGTATTTGTATACAATGTTGTGATTAGCGTGTGCCCTTGCATAATGCCTATCAACTGCAATGTTTTCTTGCTCAGTAAACGACATAACAAAATTTGCATATTGCCCGCCTGTTAGTTTGCTTGTGTTTTGCACAATTTGCGCCCATTTATCAGCATCAACTTGATATTCACATTCACATATGTACAAATCATTTGTGATATCATCACTAATATCGTTATCATCATCACATGTACAACATTTATCAATTTCTACTGTTTCATCCTCACTATTATCTTCTTCTTGCTTAAGGTATACATAAGCTTGACAGGCAACAGCAAAAAACAATAATGACAACATTAATAAAATTGATAAAATTAAAGCAATTAGTTTCTTCATTATTATGACCATTCCTTTCTGCGAAAGGCACAAAACAGCATTAAACGAATTGTGGTCGCAGTAATTTTATTTGTATAAATGTTGTTGGGGGTTAATCGGCACACTACAAAGCATGCGGAGGTGAGTAACAAAGGTTTTCTTTTGGTCGAATTATTATGTGTGCCGACAGCTCTTTGATGCATAAATAAGTGGGACAGACCCTAAGCCCGTAAAATTATCTTTGTAAGACGCTACTCGTTTTTGTGTGAGCGACCAGTCACTGCCGATGACCTCTTATTTTTGTATAGGAGGTTTTTCATGTCATTCAAAATTGTTTATCCTGTTTGCTTTGGAGTTGATGTCCACAAGTCTTTTATTGTTGCGTGCATTGCCACAACTGACGATAAAGGCGTTACCCATTAATTGCTCAGAGGCATGACTACAAAATCATCGACCCTAATGGTGTTGTCGTAGCATATAATACTCCGCTCTCTTTCTCAAGCGGTACTTTTGCGTGGGCTATCCACTATCAATCCTACTTTGTCAAACTTATTTTCTCCTGTTTAATTAAAGCAACAACATAGAATCACCAAAGCTAAAAAATCTATAGCGCTCTTTAACAGCATAATTATAAATTTCCAACGTCTTTTCTCTTGTCAAAAAAGCCGATACTAACATAATTAAAGTAGATTCTGGAAGATGGAAATTAGTGATTAAACCGTCAACAGCTTTAAATTTATAAGGCGGATAAATAAAAATTGATGTATCACCGCTGCCTGCATGTATTATTCCGCTATCATCGGCTGCACTCTCTAATGTCCTAACTGACGTAGTCCCCACTGCAATTATGCGCCTGCCTGCTCTTTTAGCCTCATTTATCTTGTTTGCAGATTCAGGAGTTACTTGATAGTACTCTGAGTGCATAATATGTTCTTCAATTTTATCAGTTTTAACTGGGCGGAATGTCCCTAGTCCCACATGCAGCAACACTTTAACAAACTCAACACCTTTGTCCTTTAATTTTTGCATTAATTCTGGAGTAAAATGTAATCCTGCCGTAGGCGCAGCACTTGACCCACCCTTTTTATCATCAGCATAAACAGTTTGATAGCGGTCTTTTTTCTCTAATTTATATTTAATGTAATGCGGCAATGGCATGTCACCGATTTGATCTAAAATACTTTCAAAAACACCCTCATAAAAAAACTTGATTTTTTTTAATCCGTCATCTAAATCGGATAAAACCTCTAAATAAAGTTTATCTGAAAAATTTACTCTAGAACCAATTTTAAGTCGCTTTCCAGGTTTTGCCAAAACCTCCCATTCATCAAGATTAAGACGTTTATGAAGTAAAAATTCAATATTTGCTTTAGTATCGCTCTTTTGTCCATATATTCTAGCAGGTATAACTTTGGTATCATTTACAACTAAAACATCACCTTTTTGAAGAATATCCACAAGATTGAAAAACTGCAAGTTGTTGATTGTTTCTGCTTGACGATTGTAGTGAAGTAGTCTAGCATGGTCTCTTGGCTCTAGCGGAGTTTGAGCTATCAAACTATCATCCAATTCATAATAAAAATCTTCTTTTTTCATTGTGTGTTTCCTTTTAATGTTTTAATTCTCACTCTTAATAGCGATTCTTACGGTCAAACTTTGTCCTTTTTTAAAAAATGACATTAAATTTTACTTGCAGTCAATTATATTATAATCTACTCTAAAAATCCTACCTGCTGACCACTTATCAAACTTTCTAAACCTAAATGTTTATATGCTAAGGGCATAGCAACTCTGCCTCTTGGTGTCCTTGCTATAAATCCTAGCTGCAATAAATATGGCTCAATTACATCTTCTATTGTCACAGTTTCTTCATTAATAGCCGCAGCTATAGTATCTAAACCCACCGCTTTTCCGCTAAATTTTTTTATCATAGTCTCTAACATCCGCCTATCCGTAAAATCTAAACCAAGATTATCTATCTCCATGCTGTCAAGAGCTTTTTTAGCTAATTTTAAACCAATACCGCTATCACCTGCTACTACTGCAAAATCCCTAACCCTTTTTAATAATCTATTAGCAATTCTAGGCGTACCCCTGCTCCTTGATGCTATCTCTAAAGACGTATCTTTTTCAGCTTCAATATCTAAAATTTTGGCACTTCTTCTAACAATCTTATCAAGTTCTTCATTTGTATATAATTCTAATCGCAAAATAATCCCAAACCTATCCCTAAGCGGCCCAGTTAATTGTCCCGCCCTAGTAGTAGCGCCAATAAGCGTAAAAGGCTTTAAATTAAGACGCATACTCTTTGCCGATGGACCTTTTCCTATAATCAAATCAAGAGCAAAATCTTCCATCACTGGATACAAAACTTCTTCAACCGCTTTATTAATCCTATGAATCTCATCTAAAAATAACACATCACCCTCACCCACATTAGTGATAAGTGCCGCCAAATCTCCCACTCGCTCTATAGCAGGACCGCTCGTAATCCTAATAGACACTCCTAATTCATTAGCAATAATATTTGATAGTGTAGTCTTTCCTAAACCAGGTGGTCCATACAATAGTACATGGTCAAGCGGTTGCCCACGTTTTTTTGCAGCCTCAATAAACACAGATAAGTTGGCCTTAATTTTGTCCTGACCAATATAATCTGACAATATTTTGGGACGCAGTGAGTTTTCTGCCTCATCACCATCTATTTGATTGTTTGTAATTATTCTATCGTCCATGTTATCCTTTATCATTATTGTTTTAATGCCTCAATTATAATTTGATCTAATGCCTTGCCTGCGCAGTTTACTCTTCCCACTGCTTCTGTCGCTTCATTTTTAGAATATCCCATACTCATTAATGCTAGCACTGCATCTTTATTAGCATCACTAGGCAATGTATTGGCTATATTATCTAAAATAAGAGGAGCACTTTTAAACTCAGCATGCACTTTATCTTTTAACTCTAATATAATCCTTTCTGCAGTTTTTTTACCCACACCTTTTATTTTAACTAACCCTTCTATATCACTTCTTAAAATAATCATAGCTAATTCATTAGGAGCCACTCCGCTTAAAACAGTAATTGCAGCTTTTGGACCTATGCCGCTGATAGAAATCAAGCGCAAAAACATTGCCTTTTCTTCCTTAGAATGAAACCCATATAAGAAAACACCAGCCTCACTTTGACTATAATGCACAAAAATTTTGTTGTGCTCATTGCTGATTTTTAAAGCAGTTAAAGTATGATGAGAACAATTCAACTCATAACCCACTCCGCCGCCTGTTTCAATGACAAGATAGTTTTCTTGTATGTCTGTGATTTGTCCTTTTATATAGTTGAACATTTTTAATCCATCCTTTTTTAATAGAATGACATTAAATTTTTGCCATTCTATTTAATTTAATATCCGTTTCTCAAAATTTGTTGTATTTGCATGACATATAGCCACTGCTAAAGCATCTGCCGCATCATCTGGTTTTGGGACTTCTTTTAAACCAAGTATTGCACTAACCATGTATTGCACCTGCTTTTTATCTGCTCTGCCGTTTCCTGTTAAAGCCATTTTGACTTGAAGCGGAGTATACTCATATAAAAGTCCGCAATTTTTTATGCTTGCTAATAAAATTACTCCCCTAGCTTGTGCCACCTTAATTGCTGTTGTAGTATTTGTGCCAAAAAATAATTCTTCTATTGCAATAGCATCTGGCTTGTTTTCTTGAATTATTTTTGTAATTTCACTATCTAAAATCGCTAAACGCACAGGAATGCTTTCAGTCACAGGAGTAGCCACTACTCCATAATCAATAGGTTTTATATTTTGACGCTCTTTATGTATTATCCCATATCCGATAGTGGCATAACCTGGGTCAATACCTAATATTTTCATAAATTTAGTCCTTTATTAAAAACTATTTTGTTTTAGGATAAGGCGTTGATTTTGTATCATCTAATAAAACATCATTAGTGTTAACATCATTTTCTCTTACTTCTTTTTCTTCAAGAACATATTTTGATGGGTACAATCTAGTAGATACTTCTTTTGCCAAATATTCATCAGGATTCCCTTTTGTGTCTTCAAAAATTTCTCTTAAGTCATCACATTCATACATGCTATAATGACTGTCTTTAGAAAAAATTATGTGGTCTATTAATTGCTTGCCTAATACTTTTAATAAAGTTGCAATAGTCTGTGTACTGCGAATATCATCTATAGATGGCGTAAGCGTGCCAGCTGGGTGATTATGTGCAATTATTATTTTAACAGCTTGAGAGCGAGATACTTTAGCAGTGATAGAATTTATATCAGTGACTGCAAGATTGCCTATTCCTTTTGATATACATGAAACATCTATAATTCTATCGTTTATATCTAAACTAACCATATAAAGCCGCTCATGATTTCTTGCAATAAAATATGGACGCAAAACAGCAACAGCATGAGCTACATTTTCTATGACTATGTTTTTCCCCCTTCTAGACAGCTCTGCTTTTCTGACAAATGAAATTAAATTAGGAATAAAATAACTTGCACTTTGAGTAACATTTTTTATTTGAAATAATTCTTGAGGTTCTGCTGTTAAAACACCGTACAATGAACCGAATTCATCTATTAAGTCATGAGCCATTTCATTTGTATCTTTTCTCGGAACAAAAAAGCTAAGGAGTAATTCTAATGTTTCAAAGTCAGAAAATGAATCTAAGTCGGGGTCTTTTTTAACCGCTTCCCGCATTCTGTCACGATGACCATCATGCAGCATTTTTTTCTTTTGCGGACTAAAGCTTTCTTTAATTGTTGTCATAAAGTTTCCTCATTTGTATTTGTTGTTATATTTTAATAATGAGTTATTTAATAATCTAATTATTTTTTAAATTCTTGCATTATGAAATGCCGCTTGCACATCATCATTATCATCAAAGCTATCAAGCATTTTATATAGTTTTTTAACTGTATCCTCATCATCAATATCAACTAAATTGACAGCTACTCTCTCTATCCCGCTTTTAATAAATACCATATTTTTTGCCGTCAGTTTATCAAGCACCTTATTAAAATCTATTGCTGCCGCAAAAATTTGATATCCATCTTCATTTTCATTAAAATCATCTGCACCACAATCTAACACAATCTCCATCATGTCATCTTCATTAAAACTACACTTTTCTATAAAAAAAACACTTTTTTTCTCAAAAGAAATCGCAGCACAGCCAGCTACCCCTAAACTGCCTCCATTTTTAGAAAAAATAGCTCTAACTTCAGCCGCTGTCCTGTTTTTATTGTCTGTTAATCCCTCAACAACAAAAGCTATCCCATTAGGTCCATAACCTTCATAAACTACTTCTTCATAATTAATATTACCTAATTCACCAGATGCCTTTTTTATACCTCTAGCAATATTATCGTTTGGCATATTATTTGCTTTTGCTTTTGCAATTATCTGCGCTAGCCTAGCATTAGAGTGCGGATCCGACCCGCCGCTTTTGACAGCCACCGCAATTTCACGTCCGATTTTAGTGAAAATCTTGCTTCTAAGAGCATCAGCACTGCCTTTTTGTCTTTTGATTTTTGACCATTTGCTATGACCTGCCATAATCACCTCATTTTCTTAATAGCGATAGTTTTAATCGCTTTTACAATCTGAAAAACTGATATGCTAAAATGCCAGCGGCAACGCTAGCATTAAGTGACTCTGTATCCATCATGGGTATAGAAATAATCTCATCAGATAATGAGATTATTTCTTTTTGCACCCCATGTGCCTCTGAACCAATGATTAAACACACCGGAGAATTTATTTTAATATTAAATAAATTTTTGCCGCTTATGCAAGAGGACAAAATTTTATAGTTATATTGCTTTAAAATAGAAATTACATTAATATCACCTTCTAAAAAATCTGTCTTTAATACAGCACCCATGCTGCCCCTAACAACCTTATTTGAATATATGTCTACACAATTATGCAAAATAAGGGCATAGTTTGCAGCCACAGCCGTCCTAACTATAGCCCCAAGATTATTAGGGTCAGAAATCCTGTCAAGAAAGAGAATATTTTTATTTAATGAGATGAATTTTTCTAATGCAATAATCTCTTTCTTTTTTACAATTGCAACAATATTTTGAGGTGTATTTGTATCTGACAATTTTTTAATAATCTTGTCTGATACTAGTTTAAACTTATTATGTTTAAAGTGTTTATTAGAAAAAATATGGACAATTTTATCATCATTAAATCTAATCAAATCATCTATAAGACGCTGTCCCTCAGCTAAAAACTCACAATTAACATTGCGATATTTTTTATCTTTTAAAGAACATGCATGCTTAATTAAGTTGTTAGATAATGATTCAATCAATTAGCAACTAATTTCCTTTAGCTTTATTAGCTAAATTAGTAAAATTTGCTGGGTCGCTTACTGCAATTTCAGCAAGCATTTTTCTGTTTAGTTCAACTCCAGCTTGCTTTAAACCATGCATAAAACGACTATATGACAAACCATTTAATCTAGCAGCAGCATTGATTCTTGTAATCCAAAGTTTTCTAAAATCACGCTTTCTTAATTTGCGGCTAATATATGCATACATTTGTGACTTCATAACAGCTTGCCTAGCCACACGGTATGACCTTGATTTTGACCCCCAGTATCCTTTGGCAAGTCGCATTATTTTTCTACGCTTTTTAACTGCGTTTACTGCTCTTTTAATTCTCATTTTAGTTTATCTCCTTATTTTTGTATGATATAGCGCATAGCTCTTGCTTGTTTTTCACTTGCAAGATATCCGCCTTGACGCAAATCTCTTTTGCGTTTTGTAGTCTTTTTGTTTAAGATGTGGTTACGATGCATTTTTCTAATTTTAACTTTGCCTGTAGCTGACAATCTAAATCGTTTTTTTGCACCAGAATGGCTTCTCATTTTTGGCATTTTTGTTTCTCCTTTGGTCAATGCATAATGCATAAAATAGCACAATGCACAATTTAATGATTTATTATTTTTTAGGCATCACTATCATTATGATATTGCGACCTTCTGTTGACGGAATCTTTTCCATCACACCGACTTCTTCTATTAGTTTATAAAAGTCATTCATGACTCCGATTCCTAATTTAGAATGAGCCTGCTGACGCCCTTTCATCCTAATAGAAACCTTGACCTTGTCACCAGCACTTAAAAATTTTATTGCATGCTTAGCTTTTGTTTGGACATCGCCCACATCAATAGTCATAGACAATCTAATTTCTTTAAGTTCTGCTTGTTTTTGAGCTTTTTTAACCTGCTTTTCTTTTTTAGACATGTCAAACTTATATTTGCCATAGTCCATGATTTTGCAAACAGGTGGCTTTGCGCCAGGGTTAATTTTTACTAAATCCAAACCCTTGTCTTGAGCTAAACGATAAGCCTCTAATGAAGACATAATCCCCAATTGCTCACCCTCTACATCAATAACACGCACCTCTTTGTCTCTAATTCTGCCGTTTATTTCAGCTTGAATTTTAATAACTTAATTCCTCCAACAAAAAAATAAAGTGGGTTAAAATAAATTAATCCCACTCAAAAATACATCTAAATTGATGCGTTTAGTTTGATTGACCGATAAAAGACAAAACCTAATCGGTGAGAATAATCTACTTTATAGTCAAATTATACTTCATTATTATTGTGCTGTCAAGTATTTTTTAGTATATCTGCACATTTTTTTCAAATTAATAATAATTGTTTTTTATGCTTGACTATAATAAAATATGTATGTTAATATATTAAATAATGTGGGAAAGATTTTTCTATGTGAATAGTGCTATTGAAATATTTAGCTGGCAATGGATTGTCAGCCAAGTTTTGCTAGCTATTTTGATTGTTGGTATAATTATCGGCTGGCAGCAAAAAGATAAAGTCAAGCTAATGACATGGCAGGTAGGTTTTAATTTTTTATCAGCAGCTGCAAATATATTTTTATTAAATTGGATAGCTGTTGCAATAGGTATTGCAGGCGGACTAAGACAACTGGCTTTTATTTATGTAGAACTCAAAAAGCGCAGCCGCCTTTTAACAGAGCAAAGTCAAACACAATTAAATATACAAGATGATTCTAAAGAAACTTTGAAAAAAAATGCAGCCGCAAAGAAAAAAGAATTTTATTTTGGATTAAGTGTTTTTTTAATTTTTTCTATAATTAATATCGTGACTATTTATTTTACTATGCAAAATTATTATGGTTTCGTGATAATGGCTGCAAGAATTGCCGTGAATTTTGCCATGTGGAAAGGAAGCACACATGCAATTAAGATAGTTGCAGCATTAATATGGCCTGCAGTCATGATAATAAATCAGCTAATGTTTTTTAGTTTTGTAGGTATGTTAAAAGAAATTATCACTATAACTACTATAATTATATTTTATATACGGTTTTTTCATAAAAAAAGAATCATCAGAAAAATTGGTTAATCACTAAAAAAACATAAATTTTTTAAAAAATTTTTGATTTTTAATGTTAATTGGCTTGATTTTTGATTTTTATTTTGTTATGATAGTATAGTTGTGTGCGGGAGCATAGCTCAGTTGGGAGAGCATCTGCCTTACAAGCAGGGGGTCACAGGTTCGAGCCCTGTTGCTCCCACCAACATTTTTCCCAAAAGAAGGAAGTCAATGTGACTTCTTTTTGTTAGTTTGCATATAATCAATAAATATGATAGATAACAAAAAATATCGTGGTACCATGGCCAAGTGGTAAGGCAGAGGCCTGCAAAGCCTTTACCCCCAGTTCAAATCTGGGTGGTACCTCCATTAAAAACAGTCCACTGATTTAAAAAAGCGTGCCTAAGTGGTGGAATGGCAGACACAAGGGACTTAAAATCCCTCGGGGGCGACTCCGTGCCGGTTCGAGTCCGGCTTTAGGCACCAAACAACCGTTGCCATAGTCTCAGCACTAAGGCAACGGTTTTTTATTGTAAAAATAGAAATCCCTTTCAAAAAAATTTAATATATATATAAATCTAAATTTGGCAAGATAATGACACCACAAAAAATTTATATTGAATATCAACAGAAATATTAGCAAGGACTCTCTCAAATTACATTAATAAAAAGAGGAATAAAATGGCTATTTATAATTTTTTTGATCATATATCCTTCCCAGATGAAAATCAAATAAAAAGAATACGAGAAATGTTTTTTGACACAATTGTTTTGAGATTAGATACAAAGAAGTTTTTTGATAACAACCCGCCAAAGATTAAAGTGCTGAATTTGCGTGATTATCCAAAAAACTTAGCAGCCATCGTGTCTAAGTCTAATGAAGATAATCTATATTCATTGTTGAATATAGATTATGGAAACAGTATTATACCACTAGATCTAGCTATATACAGGACTGCAAATTATTATTTGAAAATAATACAAATGGATACTTATGATGAGCAAAAACTCATTGAAAAACTTTTCAGAATAGAAGCTGGCACACTTACTATGCATATTTATCATGCATTAGGTATCCAAGCCGCAGTCGCTAGTAAATTATGCGGAATAACTACTTATGATACTGACGGAGTTCTTGATTTGAAAAAATTTCTAGCACAAGCGAGCAAAAGCGGGGATAATTCTTTAAGTGCATTTGCAAGTAAAATTAATGAAATTAGAAATTCTAATCATTGGAAAGAGATTTATAGAATTCGAAAAAGTATTGCACACTCTATATCAAAACTAGAGGACGAATCCACTCACATTTATATATCTGGTCATGGATTAAGATCTGGCGATATGAATTATATCGTGAATAGCAAAAATTTATTTGAAAATATTGAAAATATTAAAAAATGCTTATATTCTTTATTGGAAGTAAAAAATAAATTACAAGAAATTGTTGATTGTGTTATTGTTGGATATGGTATTGAGTAATAGTTAAATCATAATTAAAATTATTCAAAAATTCACCAAAAAAAGGAAGTTCATGAAAAAAATTATATACAAAAATTTAAATTTAACAAAAAACATTGCGTATACTGCAATGTTTGTAGCTATCGGTGTATTGTTGCCTTTTGTGACTGCACATGCTTTTACACCTGCTGGCATTATAGGACCTGGACCAATATTTTTACCTATGCATATTCCTGTTATTTTAGGCGGACTTATTCTAGGTCCAATATTTGGACTCATAGTTGGAGTGCTAAGTCCCCTATTATCAAGCCTAATCACAGGTATGCCCGTCTTATACCCTATGCTACCCATTATGATAATAGAATTATCTTTATATGGAGCAATGAGCGGATTATTCTATAAAAAACTAAAATTTCCTATTTTTGCCTCATTGCCTATTGCAATGATAATTGGCCGCATTGGATATGGGTTGATTTGGCTGTCATTATTACAGCTAAATCCAAACATGACGGCGCCTGGTATAATATTAGCTATTCAAACAGGCATCCCTGGTATAGCTATTCAACTTATTATTATTCCTATCTTAATAGGAGCATTACACCCTAAAATCATAAAAAAAGCACGCATTATTTTCAATAGAAATATTATTAAAAAAGCAAAACAATTAATTGAAAATGGTCAAGCATGCTTGGTTATAATAAAAGGCGGAAAGATTGTACATACCGATACTAGAACTGGGATAACCGCAGTGCTTGATTTATTAGAAAACTCTAATGAGCTACTTAAAGGAGCGATTATTGTTGATAAAGTAGTAGGAAAAGCTGCAGCAAGTTTGTTTATTTTAGGAAAAATTGGATTTATATATGGTATCACAATGTCAAGACCTGCTAAATCCATACTAGAGGAAGCTAATGCGGGAATTAAACATGATATTATGGTAGATGTGATTCAAAATAGGACAAAAACAGGAGCCTGCATAATAGAACAATGCATTTATGATATTTTTAATCCTAATGATGCATTGACGGCTATTAAGATAAAACTTGAGGAACTAAGAAAGACTTAGAATAATTAAAAATTCTATATTTTTTATCGTATTCAAAATACTCTATCCTAATATTATCTTTAGTATTATTGATTCTTTTATAGTCAATTTCTTTTTGTTTATCTCTTTTAGAGGTAATTTTATCGGGCAATAATCCTCTAGAGTCATAGGTCAAACAATCTAGTTTTATATAATGTTCAGATGCATTTTTTTGCCCGCTTATTATCAAAAAATCTAAAAGAATGGTATAAGAGTTTTTTATAGACGCTTTAAAATTTGAATGTACAGAATCAGAAAAAATAAAATTAGCAAAGGATTCAAAAAAGCTATAAGGTGCAGAAAAAAGACTAAATCCATAATTTAATGAATTAATAAAAACACCGCTATTATAAAATTTTTCTACTAAAATTTCTATTTTTTTCAATTTTAGCAAATCTATATGTGATAGAGTATTGGTTTTATATACTTGATAGGGTGGAAAAGCAGCAAAAACTGCCCCAAAATCGTTTTGTGCTCTTATTCTTGTCCCCTTTAGCATTTTTAAAAAACCTAATTGAAGATTATGCGGACTAGCATTTAAACAGGCATTAAAGCCATTAATAAAGCTATCCATTGTTTCATACGGCAGCCCAATTATTAAATCTACATGGGTATGAGTATTATTAAAGGATGAAATCATTTTTATATTTTTAAGTGCAAGATTTATATTTGTATATCTTCCGATTGATTGGATAGTTTTTTCATTTGTAGTTTGAATTCCTATTTCAAACTGTACTCTTTTAGCAGGCATTTTTTTAATTATTTTAAGCATCTCATTATCAAATAAGTCTGCTGCACATTCAAAATGAAAAGTTGTTTCAGTATCCAATGAATAAATAAATTTTAGTATTTCTTTGGTCCTGTCTTTATTTGCATTAAATGTTCTATCTACAAATTTAATTATTTTAGCACCTTTGTTAATTAATAATTTTAATTCATTTTTCACCCTGTCTAGGTTCAGAAAAAATAATTTATCATCTGTTGATGAAATACAATAACTACAAGAAAATGGGCACCCTCGACTAGATTCATAATAAATTAATTGCTTATCAATAAAAGGAATTTGATTGCCGCTAAAAGATTCAAAATACTCATTAGTTAAAAATGACGGGAAGTCATTAAAATCATTATTACACCCACTGATAATTTTATCTTTAACTATATCGCCTTTTTCTAATTTTTTGATTAATTCACATAATGCAATTTCTCCAGCCCCTCTAATTAAATAATCTGTATATTCTGGTAATTCTTCTTCAAAAGAAACTTCTGGTCCGCCTAATATAATAATAACTTCTGGCAATAATTCCTTAATTAAAACGGCAGTTTTTTGGATTAACTCTATATTCCAAATGTAACAAGAAAACATCAAAATTGAAGGTTCTTCCAAAAGAATTTTTGATGCAATTTCAAATGTAGCATCATTTATATTAGTCTCTAAAACTAAAAAATCTTTGATTCCATTATCCTCACAATAAGCTTTAATTGACCAAGGTGCAATGGCTTTATGAATATTTTTTGCATTAATTGCAACAAAAAGTTTTTTCATGAATAAATTATAACAAAATTAAGGTAAAAAATCAAATGAAATTTAATAGTCAAAAAATATTATGTGTGATATAATACATATAATATTGAGGTATTTTTATCTCATCTAAATAATTAGTTTTTATGACAATTAAATAATCTTGAAAAAGGAGTTATACTAGAAAATGACCGAAAATCGCACAAAAAAATACATACGACTTGTGCATTTTATACTTTCATTAGTATTTATAATGGTTTCTTTTGGATTATCTATTTTTGTTTTTACTCAAGATAGGCTGCTAGCACGCACATTATCTAATATTGGATTACACAACAACGTATGGTTTATTATTTGGAGTATTTGCTTTAGTTTAGCATGCATGATTAATTTAGAAACTCTTAAACTTAAAATCGGAATAAAGGGTATAAAAGGCATTTTATTGACTATTTTATTAAGTTTGATACTGCCGCTTGCTATTATTCAGGCAGTTATAATTGATTATAGGGTCAATGCTTTGCATATATATCTAGCTATTGTTTTCACATCATACGGACTGACTATGATTATTGGATTTATGGTGCTTTTGACTATAATAAAAACTCGCTCAAACAAAAAGTTATATAAGCGAGGATTTTTATATTTTTTGATATTAGCCGTACCTGGACTATCAAATTTTTGGGCAATAAATCATTTTGGTTTATTAATTGCAGCATTTCAAATTGCTTTGATTTATGCATGTTTAATAGTAGTTTTTTTGATGCAAATCTTAGAAAAGTGGTCTTAAAATTTTTATTAAGGTTTTTCACCCTTAGATACATTATAAATTTTGAATAAAAGAATTATTATCCCTAAAATCAATGTCACTGCATTTGCAAAAATTATTGCATAATTTGTAATTAATATCCCATATACAAACCATGACGCTATGCCAACAACAAACACTATGTACATATATAATGACAAATTTTTTGTGTCTTTTGTTTTTATTATTTTTACTACTTGCGGAACAAGTGCCAGTGTTGTTAACACTGCCGCTATATATCCTATAATTTCTGCCATGTTTTTAAATCCACGCCAACCCAAACGCCCCATCACCTAGGTGGATTGACAATATTGGTCCTATATTTTGATATTCTACAATAGCATCTAAATCTATTAAATGCTCTTTTAAAATGCTAATTCTTTTATTAGTACTAGTATCACCCACGCACATAAGTATCACTTTTTTTGCCGTTTTAGGCACAAGTACAGCTAGCTCTTTAATAATATTAACCTCTCCCCTAACCGTCTTATCACCTATAACTGCACCTTCTTTTAATTGCAAAATAGGCCTAACATTAAGTAATTTTCCTATAGACAACTTAACCGCCCCTATCCTTCCTCCTCTTCTTAATGCATCCATGGTCTCAACAGAAAAAGCAACATTAATATTATTTTTCATTTGCTCTAATTTTATTATAGCATCATTAATGGACACCCCCAGCTTAGATAGTCTAACCGCTTCATCAACTAGCATTTTTTGACCGCCAGCAACCATATGACTATCAAAAATCAATACCTTATTTTGGAGTTGATTTTGATTAGTTGTATCTAAAGTGTTGTTTAATGCTAGGTGAGCGCTATTGAATGACCCTGATAGTCTAGATGAAATTGTGATAACTAATATATCTAGATTGCTATCTAAAATTCTTTTAAATGCCGCCTCATAAGCAGTAGCATTAGGTTGACTGGTTTTGCATTCAGCCGGACGTGCATTTATGGCAGATAAAAAATCTGCATTGCCGTCTGCATAATGCTCTGAAAATTTTGCGCTAGCAATAGTATAGCTCATAGGGATAACCGTTACATTTGAATTAATTGCCTGTTCTTTAGTTAAATATGCGGTGCTATCCGTAACAACTGCAAACATTTATTTATCCCCCTTAGAATTTTCTAAACCTATCAAATCTTTTTTCTTTAAGGTTTTCTTGATCTTTTAATACATTTAATCTATCAATAATTAAACATTTTATCCTATCCATTAGTCCATCATCTTCTTCAATTATGCCTTCAATCACCCCTAATTCAAGCATATTCTCTGCCTTAAGTTTTAAAGCCTCAGCCGCCTCTTCTGATTTAGTACTGTCTTTAAATAAAATACTTGCACATCCTTCTGGACTAATTACGCTATAAACTGAATTTTTAAGCATATATACTTCATTGGCTACTGACAAAGCAAGCGCTCCGCCGCTTCCGCCTTCGCCTGTTAAAATAGTAATAATAGGGACATTAAATGAAAACATCTCCATCAAATTTTCAGCTATAGCAGTGCCTTGACCTCTTTCTTCAGCACCAAGCCCCGGAAAAGCACCAGCAGTGTCAACAAAGCAAATTATCGGTCTATTAAATTTATTTGCTTGACGCATCAATCTTAAAGATTTTCTATAACCTTCAGGATGAGGCATACCAAAATTTCTTAATTGTCTATCCTCTGTAGTCCTACCTTTTTCAATAGCAAGTACTGTCACGATATGCGCACCGATATTGCATACGCCACCGATAATAGCCTTATCATCTGAAAACGATCTGTCCCCGCACATTTCAAAAAAATTATCACAAATCTTATTAATAAAATCTATACCATGAGGTCTGTCTTTATCTCTTGCGATTTTAACTGTATCAATTGCTTTCATTATCTTCCTCCACATGCAGTTTTAATAGCTGTCCAATTTTTTCTCTTTGCTCTGTTCTTTTTATTATAGAATCAACAAAGCCGCCCTTTAATAAAAACTCTGCTTTCTGAAAACCATCTGGCAGTTTTTGTCTTAGAGTTTGCTCTATGACTCTAGGACCTGCAAAACCAATTAAAGCACCAGGTTCTGCTAAAATAATGTCTCCTAACATGGCAAAACTTGCCGTAACACCACCTGTGGTTGGATCAGTCAAAACAGATATATATAAAAGTCCCGCTTCAGAGTGCTTGTTTATGGCTGCTGATGTTTTTGCCATCTGCATAAGTGAAATAATGCCCTCTTGCATTCTAGCACCGCCTGAAAGGCAAAAACCTATTACTGGTATTTTTTTTATTAAAGCGTCTTCAAAAATTCGGGTAATTTTTTCGCCCACAGCACTGCCCATGCTGCCCATCATAAATCTACTTTCCATTATGAAAATTCCAAATTCAAGCCCGTCAATTTTTGCTGTGCCAGTGATTACAGCCTCATTTTCCCCACATTTTTTGACAGCCTCTTTTAGTTTTTCTTCATAAGAAGGAAACGATAAAATATCTTTACCCTTTAAATCGCTATTAGTTTCAATAAAACTATCCTTATCAACTAAAAACTCTAACCTGCGTCTAGCGCTGATCTTAAAATGGAAAAAACAATCAGGACAAACGCTTTGATTAAGCATAAGCTCCTCTGTAAAAATACTTCGTTTGCAGCCGTCACACTTTGTATATAAACCGTCAGGGGCTTTAGGACTGTTTCCATCAGCACCCTGATTTTCTGGTCGATTTTTAGGTTTTCTAAATAAATCTCTTAGTGAAATCATGATTACTCCATATTATTTAATGCCCAAATGCTTTGATAAAAAATTTGTATAATAATCACCACTTTCAAATACTGGATGATTTAAAATCTCTGCTTGAAAATCTGCATTGTGATCCACGCCTTCTATTACTAATTCTGCTAGTGCTGCTTTCATTTTTCTTATTGCTTCTTCTCTTGTTTTTGCATATACAATCAATTTGCCTATCATAGAGTCATAATAAGGCGGAATAAGATAATCATGATAAATGGCACTGTCAAAACGTACCCAAGGACCACCTGGCTGATGGAAAAGTGTCACTCTGCCTGCACCTGGTCTAAAGTTTTCCCTAGGATTTTCTGCATTGATTCTGCACTCAATAGCGTGACCAATTAATAAAACATCTTTTTGTGTGTATTCTAAAGGAATTTTTGCCGCAATTCTAATTTGAGATTTGACAATGTCTACATCAGACACAAGTTCAGACACTGGATGCTCTACCTGCAGCCTAGTATTCATTTCCATAAAATAATAATTGCCGCTGCTGTCAACAAGGTATTCTATAGTGCCAGCATTTTGATACTTAACAAACTTAGCAGCTTGAATTGTACTCTCTATCATTTTTACCCTTAAAGCATCAGACACTGCAGGAGACGGACTTTCTTCAATTAGTTTTTGATTACGCCTTTGTACAGAACACTCTCTTTCACCAAGTACCACTACATTGCCATGCACATCTGCTAATACTTGCATCTCTATGTGTTTAACTGGAGAAAGAAATTTTTCCATATACAAGCCTCCGTCACCAAAAGAAACCTCTGCCTCGGCTTTAGCATTATTAAAAGCAGACTCTATCTGGCTTTCATCTTCAACTAATCTTATACCTTTTCCGCCGCCGCCTGCTCTTGCTTTAATTAATAAAGGATATCCTATCTTTTTTGCTTCTTTTTTTGCTTGCTCTGCAGTATCAACAGCATCACAACCTGGAACAACAGGCACTTTAGCTTGAATCATAGTTTTTCTTGCTACATCCTTATCGCCCATTTTATCTATAATTTCTGGCGAAGGACCAATAAAAGTGATTCCGCATTTTTCACAAAGACGAGCAAATGAAGCATTTTCACTTAACAAACCATATCCAGGGTGTATAGCTACGGCACCTTTTTCAATAGCCGCCGTAATGATTGCATGCTGGTTTAGATAGCTTGATTTTGCGGCTGGACCACCGATACATACGCTTTCATCTGCTAAAGATGCATGCATTGCCGTTGCATCTGCAGTTGAAAAAACAGCGACGGTAGCAATCCCCATCTCTTTGCATGCACGAATTATTCTTACGGCGATTTCGCCCCTGTTTGCTATTAGAATTTTTTTAAACATGAATTTATTCCTATCGGATACCTTTTTTATTCTTTAAATAAGGTAAACTGCCCGCTTGCTATTATCTTATCTTCTACTAAAACTTGTCCGTCTACTACATAATAAAATGCACCAATTTTATTAACTAAAGTAGTTTTTAAAGTTAGAGTATCATTAGGGACTGCAGGTTTAGAAAATTTAACTTTTTCCATCTTGACTAAAAAAGCTTTTTTTATGATATTATTTTCTTGTCCCGCACTTAATAATAAACAGCTGTTTTGAGCCATCATCTCACAAAGGATTACTCCTGGAACAATTGGATTATCAGGAAAATGACCATCTAAAAAGTACTCATCACCTTTAACGGTATAATGACCTATACAAGTTTTTTCATCAATAATAACACTATCGTCTAATAACAACATACGACCACGATGAGGCAGATAATTTTGAATTGTTTTTCTATCCATAATTTTATCTCACTATACTATTTTCACAAGTACTTGACTAAATTCAACCAATTCTCCGTTTTCTACACAAATATCAGCTATTTCGCCATCAAATTGGCTAGTAATTTCATTTAGCACCTTCATTGCCTCAATAATACATAATACATCACCCTTTTTAACTTTTTGACCTCTTTTGATAAAAGGGGCAGCATCAGGACTAGCAGCTGCATAAAATACACCCACCATAGGAGACTTAACTTCTTTAGCATTATTAAAATCTATCACCTTATCCTCTTGAGAGGCAATAATTTTAGGAACATGTGCATTTGTATTAAATGTTGGCACCCTAACTTCAGGTGCAATATTTTCTGTACCTTTCTCTAAAGAAATTTTTAAATCTCCTTCAGATATCTCCATTTTATTTAAGACTGATTTTTCAAATAAACCAAGTACAGCTTTTATTACTCTAATATCCATGAATATTATCCTTTTTTATATCCTATAAAACATCAACTCGTTTGCAATAATATAGGTATAGTTTGGAAAGTAAAAAATCCAAACAAGAGAAGTTTTTAAAGGAAATCTTTTATTATTTATATTTTCTAAAACCTAAAACAGCATTTTGTCCGCCAAAGCCAAAACTTGACGATAATGCAAAATCTATATCAGTTTTTCTAGCTTTATTAGGCACATAATCTAAATCGCATTCATCATCTTTTTCAAGATAACCCATTGTAGGCGGAACAATTCCTTTATTTATTGCCATAATTGATGCAATTGATTCAATAGCGCCTGCCGCACCTAAAGTATGTCCTGTCATTGATTTTGTTGAACTAATAGCAATTTTTTCAGCCCTGTCACCAAAAGCAGATTTAATTGCTGTTGTTTCAGTCTTATCATTAAACGGAGTAGATGTCCCATGAGCATTGATATAAACATTATCATTTGATTTTAAAGTTTCACTTGCAATTAATAATGCTCTTGCAGCGCCGTTTCCATCAGGCACAGGAGCCGTAACATGATGAGCATCACAAGTATTTCCATAACCAACTATCTCTGCATAAATTTTAGCGCCACGCTTTTTTGCATGCTCTAGTTCTTCTAAAATAAGTGCGCCGCTTCCCTCTCCTAGTACAAATCCGTCACGCCTTTTATCAAATGGTATAGATGCACACAATGGGTCATTCCTTCTAGTTAATGCAAACATATTTTGAAAACCTGCAATTGATAGTTTATTGACAGCCGCCTCAGAACCGCCTGCAATCATGGCGTCGGCTTTTCCTAACATAATTGTATGATATGCTTCACCTATACAGCTTGCACCCGTAGCACACGCTGTGACTATTGCCATATTAGGACCTTGCGCTTTATATCTTATAGCAATTAAACCTGATGCAATATTAATAATAGTCATCGGAATAAAATTTGCTGATACTTTGCTAGAACCGCCCTCATGTTGTTTTATTGCTTCAGTTTTAAAAATATCAATGCCGCCAATACCGCTGCCCATATACACACCAAAACGATGCGGATTTATATTATCCATTATTTTGCTGTCTGATACTGCTTGATGAGCACTTGCTATTGCATATTGAGAATATAAGTCTAGCTTTTTAATCTCAGGCACATCCATATATAGACTTGGGTCAAAGTTTTTGACTTCAGCTGCAATTTTTACCTTTAAATCACTAGGATCAAATTTAGTAATAGGCGCAATACCCACAACACCTTTTGACAGGCTGTCAAAATAATCTGATACATTGTTGCCTATCGGAGTAATAGCACCCAGCCCTGTAATAACTACTCTTCTCATCATAGTGTCAAACCTCCGTCTACTCTTAATGTTTGTGCCGTGATATAATCTGCCATATCAGATGCTAAAAAAGCAACAGTATTTGCAATATCATCTACATCGCCAAATCTTTTTAAAGGGATAGCATTAAGTGATTTTTGTTTAAACTCATCAGGCAGCACTTTTGTCATGTCTGTTTCAATAAAGCCTGGAGCAATTGAATTAACTGTTATTCCTCTTGCCGCAACTTCTTTAGCTAAAGATTTAGAAAAGCCTATTAACCCGGCTTTAGCAGCCGCATAGTTTGTTTGTCCGATATTTCCGTCAATGCCGGCAATTGAGCTTATGTTAATGATTTTTCCCTTATTTTTGTTTCTTATAAGCCATTTTGTTATAAGAGAGGACATGTTAAACACGCCTTTTAAATTAACAGCGATTACTTTATCAAAGTCGGCTTCTGTCATTTGAATAATAAGTTTATCACAAGTTATGCCTGCATTATTAACTAAAATATCAATTTTTAAAAAATCTTTTATAATGCTATCAATTGTATTTTTTGCCTGCTCATAATCTGATACATCGCATTTATAAAAAATGCATTTTTTGTTTAAAGACTTGATTTGCTTTATGAGTTCTGGATTTTCAGAATTACCTATTATGGCAATATGCGCTCCAAAATTAGCCAGTTTCAAACAAATTGCCGCCCCAATTCCTCTAGAACCGCCTGTTATAACCGCCACTTTTTCATTTAAATCAATCATTACTTTACCTCCAGAATTTTATCAATTAATCCTGTTAACACATTGCCCGCACCGCATTCAACAAAGTTTGCTGCACCGTCTTTGTGCATATTTTTGATTAACTCAACCCATCTGACGGGTGAATTTATTTGTCTATAGACATTTTCTTTTGAACTTAGTGTATCATAAACATTGGTAGTAAGATTTGAATACAGAGGAATTTTAGGCGCAGAAAAAGCAATTGTTTTTAAATAGTCTGCCATATTATTTGAGGCTGGTGTCATATAATGGCTGTGAAATGCACCTGACACTGCTAATTTCATTGCTCTTGCTCCAGCCGCTTTTAATGCATTTATAGCATCATCAAAACCATTACGCCCTGAAATAACAGTCTGCAAAGGAGCATTATAATTTACGCATTTGACATCAGCAAAATCCAATAAAATTTCTTCAATTTTTTTAGATTCTAGACCTATGATTGCCGCCATGAAACCATCATTTGAGCATGCATGCATAAACTCGGCTCTTTTGATGACTAGTTCAAAAGCTGCCTCATCTGTCAATATGCCGCTTGCTGCAAGTGCCGGGATTTCTCCTAAAGAAAAACCTGCAAGCATATCGGGTTTTAAACCTTGCTCTAATTTTGCCCTATAGCTAGCTAAACAAACACAAAAAAGAGCTGGTTGAGTATTGACAGTTTTATTTAATTCTTCTTTTGGACCTTCAAAGCAGATTTCTTTGATATTAGATCTAAATTTTGATGCCATATCAAAAACTGCACGGGCACTAGATGAATTATCATACAAATCCTTGCCCATACCCACGCTTTGAGAGCCTTGTCCGCTAAAGACAACAGCTGTTTTACTCATAAAAAAAGTTTCCTTAATTTTTAAAATTATAATAAGGGACTAATTATTTACCTTGCGCATCTACAAACTTAACCAAATCACCTACACTTTTGATTTCACCTGGCTTAATATCATCTGTAGCAATATTAAATTCTTCAGAAATTTGCATAATCATGTCCATCATATCTAATGAATCAATTTTTAAATCAGTATCAAAAGTAGTTTCATTCTTGATTGTTGACGCGTCAATGCCTCTGTTTTGTGCAATTAAATTCGCAATTTTGTTAAAAGTTTCCATAATTTTGTCTCCTTATTGTTTTTTATAAAAAACAACCAAAAAATTTATAAATTATTTATAAAATGTATAAATTTACCATTTAATAAGTGCCGACCCGCCGCTCATGCCACCACCAAAAGTTGATAAGAGTAATTTCATTCCCCTTTTGAATTTTGACACATATTCTGCTAGCATAATAGGTATAGATGCACTTGTAGTATTGCCCACTCTTTCAATATTGCTTAAAATTTTATCTTTGGCTATGCCTAATTTTATTCTTGCAGCCTCAATAATCCTCATATTAGCCTGATGCGGCAAAAAATAGTCAATTTCATTTATGTTTATATTGGCTTGCTTTGCTGCATCTTGTATGCTGTTAACTAAGCAGTTGACCGCAAACATATAAACTTGCTGCCCATCCATCCAAACATTTTGAGTAGATTTTTCTTTTTTATTAAACCCAAATTTTTCATAAGGAAAATTGCCCGCATGCCTTGTCACTCTTAAAATACTGTCATCTCCCGCTGTAATAAGTTTCATTGACAAAAGATTTTCACCTTTTTCTAACACAACAGCTCCAGCCCCATCACCAAATAATATGCAAGTAGACCTGTCATTATAATCCAAAAAATTTGACATATGTTCTGCACTAACAATTAAAATTCTGTTTGCTAAGTTCGATTTAAAATAAGCTGAAGCAACTTCTAAAGCATAAACAAATCCGCTGCAGCCTACATTCATGTCAAAAGCATGACAATTTGCACCTATACTTTTTTGAACCATAGCAGCATGATAAGGTGAAATTGTGTCACCCATAAGAGTTGTGCAAATTATTAAATCAAGTGAATCCGCTTTGATATTTGCTAAGTTCAATGCTTTATTTGCCGCAGCCACACTTAAATCCAGCAGTTTTTCATCTGTTAAGATTCCTCTAGTTTTGATGCCTGTCCTAGATGTAATCCAATCATCAGAAGTATCCACCATTTTAGATAGCATCTGATTATCTAACATAAATTTTGGCAAGGCATTGCCTACTCCCAGAATCTTAAACGCCATAAAATTAACTCCTATATAAATCATCTTAACTAAAAATATGCTGTTTGTCAAATAAATATAGCACAAACTTAAAACAAATTCTTTAAAAATGACAAAAAATGACCAATTTTACCCCTAAAATAAGCAAAATTGGTCAAAATTAATAAATTTTAAGATTTAATCAATTATAAACATTAATATAGTGAATTATAATAAATTTATTTTTATTCGCTGGCTTTAAAATTATAAATTGGAATTAAGCGTTCTTTAATTTTTACTGTCGGCTCAATTAACTCCATAATTTCTTTATAATCTTTATAAGCAAATGGAGCCTCATCTAATGTATCTTGGTTGATACATGTTGAAAAGATGCCTTTCATAGCAGTTTTATAATCATCTAAACTAAGAATATTCTTAGCCTTAGAGCGGCTATATAGCCTGCCTGCACCATGCGGGGCAGAATAGTTCCAATCCGAATTGCCTTTACCTATACATAATAGCAGTCCATCACGCATATTGAGCGGAATCACAAGTTCTTCACCATCTCTAGCACTAATTGCACCTTTACGCAAAATGATTTCATTATAGCGCATGTCTATATAATTATGAGTTGAGGTGATTTGACTTGCTATCCTGCCGCCCATCTTATCAACAATCGTTTCTAACATTGCCTTTCTGTTTGCCACAGCAAACTCTTGCATAATATTCATATCATACAGATAGTCTTGCATTAAATCACCCACAAGATAAGCAATATCTTTATCAATTGCAATTTTTTGCTTATTATCTTTCAGCCAGCTTTCTCTATCTTTTTCTGAAATTGATTGCATTGCCTGAATCTTTATTGCCGTCATTCTAGCAGAAACTTGTTTTTCTGCCTGCAATTGATAAAATTGCGCCACACGCCAGCCTATATTTCGGCTGCCGCTATGCACGGCGATATAACCATTAGAATAGGCTTCAATAAAATGATTGCCTCCGCCCAAAGAACCTAAGCTTTTTACAGCTGTATCTTTTGTATCCTTGCGCAATTTATCCCAACATTTAAGTTTTGCAAAATCTCTAAATGTTTTTATCTTGTCGTGGTGTCGTTTACCATATGGAATATATTTGCGGATTATATCATCTAACTCCTGCAAACGATGCTCAAAAACAATATCAGTTTTGACTAAATCAACACCACAGCCAATATCTACACCTACAAGATTAGGACATACCTTATCTGTGATAATCATAGTCGTACCAATAACACAACCTGCCCCTGCATGTGCATCAGGCATGACTCTTAAATTTGCACCCTCTCCTAAAACACTATTAGCTAACACCGTCACTTGTCCTAGTGCATCATCTTCTAATGTTCTAGCATAGATTTTAATAATTCCATATTTTGTATTTAACTCTATCATCCTTTTTTGCCTCTTTATTTCTTAATTATTAATTTAACAAACAATCACATAACCACCTATCATTGCCAAAAGATACACATAACTTGCTGCTCTGCTTAAAGCTAGATTTTTATCATCTTGAAAGAATCTCTTTCTTTAATTCTTTCAATTTTACAATGTGTATACCTATCTACCTATGCTATAACTTACACACAAAACACCTATTAGTTAATTAATCCATTTGATCTTACTCTCTTCATAAAAACCACGACTGCCAAAATCTTCAGCTGCTATTCCAACTGCTATTACACAAAAAGGTATACGATTTTGTGCAATAGCAAACATTTTCCTAAAACTATCCATCCTATCCTCATTAGGATGGATACCACACCAGCAAGTACCAAGGTCCATATATGCTGCTTGCAATAATATATTTTGTGCAGCTGCCCCGCAGTCATGCTGCCACATTTGCATGCCATCAATTTTAGTGCCTTTAAGCGCATCGGGATTTGCTGTTATAATAATGGCACAGCTTGCCGTTTTCATCATTTGCGCATATGGATGATCACCTGCTATAGAATCCAGTTTGTTGCGCCCTTGCACCACAATAAACTCCCACGGTCTAGAATTAACCGCACTAGGTGCAAGCATTGCCGCTTCTAACATTGCCTTAATTTGTACTTCTGTCACAACACCACTAGGGTCATATTTACGAATACTTCTTCTTTTTAAAATAATATCGTTTATATTTTGTCTTTGTATCATATTGATTCTCCTTAAATATTTTTTTAATAATTATTTGTCTTATATCTTATCATAAGTATATTCATCATCAGTTTCAGTATAACCATAAGTAAGCAACAATAAGTGTTTTTTAGATATTTTTTCTTAATATATAAAAAAATCTACACTCATAATCTGCCGCTTTCTAGCACCAATGTAAATGGACCATCACCCTCACTATATACATGCATATGTGCACCAAACTGTCCTGTAGAAACTTTGCAAAAACGCACCTTGCTGCTATTTATAAAATATTCATAAAGTTCCTTTGCTAGCTGTGCATCAGCACCGCTGCTAAAGCTCGGACGATTAGAAGAAAGATCTGCATTAAGAGTAAATTGCGATATAATTAAAATTTGTCCGCCTATATCTTGCGCTGATAAATTTGTCTTTCCATTCTCATCAGCAAAAATTCTAAGCTTGGCAATCCTATCAACTAACTTATCAACTATCGCTTTAGTATCATCTTTAGCCACACCAATATAAACAACATAACCCTTTTCTATACTGCCTATCTCATTGCCGTCTACATTGACACACGCACTAACAACTCTTTGTAAAACTATTCTCATTCTGCTAAACCCTCATCTGTTATACGATTATTTGATAATATAATTTCATTTAGTGATACATCTGCATGCAGCCACCTTTTAAGACTCTTTTGTTTTTTATGATGCAATGCATTTTGCGGACATAAATGCAGACATGCAAAACATGCCTCGCATTTATTATCAAATGTCACATTCTTATTTACAACAATATTTTTAGCTAAACAAACTTTAGCACAAATGCCGCACTTATTGCATTTATCGTCAACGATATAATTTTGCGGATATTTGTTATAGATTCTTTTATTGCCCAAAATTCCTGATAATATTTTGCCTAAAATTTTTGTCCTAGTTTTCTTTAATTTACAATTATCAATATCATCTGCAATAGCTATTATTTTTTCAGCAGTATTCCTTTTTGCATCCGCCGCTGCCTCTTTGCTAATTTCATAAAGCGGCAAGTAATTATCCACCATTCTAATGTCATTAGCATAATCAAATTTAATCTTGCCAAATTTTTGAACATGCTTTAATGAATTCCCTACCATGCCGCCATGTGTTGCAACTGCAAAAAAATATTTAGCCTCTAGCTTAATCTTCTTTAAAAACTCTCGCACCATTGTAGGTGCCGAACAAAAATATACAGGAAAAACTATACCTATTATATCATCAGAATAATGCATAGTACTGCTATCCATAATTTGCGGTATAGATATTAGACTAGCATTTTTATTTCCAATCTTTTTTGCAACCGCTAATGAGTTTCCTGTCCCAGTAAAATAAAATATTGTCATTTTGCTTTCCCTTATTATTTAATAATATCAAATTTTGATACAAATAGCAAATAATAAATACTTGTTTTTTACACTATTATAAAAGACAACAATGCTATTAAATAGCCGCAAAAAGGAGGGCGCCTTAAACACATTTAAGGCGCCCTAGGTATCCGAAGGGACACTGTTTTGTATGAGGTTTGGTTAAGTACTATCTTGCCCTAGGTGTCCAAAGGGACATTGT
>Ga0131853_10001096_pt1 | contig 49208 bp, 50 predicted proteins | sample TergutLab28metaG_FD_92764 | JGI IMG/M metagenome (GOLD analysis project Ga0131853, IMG submission 92764) | Labiotermes labralis P1 segment gut microbial communities from Petit-Saut dam, French Guiana - Lab288 P1 (version 2) (version 2) | ecosystem: Host-associated > Arthropoda: Insects >... | reverse complement strand
GGTTCTTTGTATGATAAGAGGATTAATGAAAAAGATGATAAAGAAGATCTACCTACGATATTTATAGTACCAAGAAAATATTACAGGGAAAGAATAAAAGTGTTACAAAACTATTAAGTTCTGTGGTTTTTTACTTAACATAATGACATCTAATCAAGCACAAAGGGGAAGTATCCGGCACTAGGTGGAAGCCTCTGACTTTCGGCATAGGAAACCAAGACAAAGGGGCGTTGTTCAAAGCCTTCGGTATTATTTTCGGCTACAGTCCGCAGGGTGGCAGATTGTAGATTGAAGTGCTGGAGCAATGTTTGCACGCCGAGCTCCGCAGAAGCACCGCCTAAAAACTCACGCACAAATAAGTGATTTTCTGCAATACTAACAGCGGCAAGACAGAGTGAGCCATCAAGCTCTAACTCATAAAGCCCACCGCCAGAGGCTTTGCAGGACTGCTCTACATAGCGGAGATAATCCGCCGGATATTGCGTGCCATATCTTGGCGTGTATTTGCGATGGAGCAGGGAGTACTTAAAAAAATCAGTTGACATAATTTTGTTTGTATCTACAAATTTGAAAGACTCGGATCGGAGAATTTTGACTTCTGCAATCGGAATGGAGTGATCATAACCCAAGCCCATATAGTAGGAGAAAAGACTTTTTTCCGCAGGGCAAGTCACGTTACAATCATAAGCGAGTCCCACACTGCGTGCCATTACGGCGCGAGTCACCGCAGAGCCCATGCCCCGTCCGCGATAGGCAGGCAAGGTGCCCAGAGCGTAAGCGTAAGAGGTGCGGAGCATGGTGCCATCCGGCAGAGGCGTGAGGCCGGCGTCTAGCAAGTACATAGCAGAGGCAATTGTGCCTAAGTCATCCCAAACAAGTGCCGTACCCGGTGTGTAAAGGGCAGAGAAAAACGCATCAATCGCCTCTGGAGAATCCCCAAAAGCAATCTGCCAAAGTGTCTTAAGCCCGGCCTCATCAGAGGCAATAGATGGGCGGATCACGGTGTTTTCCGGGTGGCGTGATATTTTTCCACCATGAAAACAGGGTAATAGCTCCGCTTGGCTCTTTGGAGACTTTCAATCCCAAGGTCTTCCTCCCGGTTGAAGTAAAGGATATGGGGGCGAAGCGCCTGAATATACCGTGCAAATTCCCGGTTAATCATGGGATAGGCGCCTTGGATATCCGAAAAAGCTTTCTCAAAGTGGACGATATAGGTGTCAGAATTCAGCGGCTCACCAATGGTAAAGGCGATTACACGTCCATCCACCCGCAAGAGGCCGCCCTCTAATCCTAGCGCGTCAAAATGCGCAACAGCACGGTTTAGTGCGTCTAAATCATCCTCTTCCCGCAGTCTTGCCCATTCATTGGCCATGGCAAGGCATTCAGGCAGATTTTCTCCTGTAATCGGCTCAAATGTCCAATTGGGATTATTTTCAATAAAGCGGTTGATATGGTTACGCTTTGCGTGGAGCTTTTTGCCTGCAAGGGTGGCGAGTTTTTCAGTTTCATAAATGTAATCGAAGTACATCGGATCCGGCTCATAGTCGAATTCACCGGGAAAAGCGGCCTCTAGTTCCTCCCGGCTACGCGGAGTCAGTCCCCGGATGACAAAGGGGGCACCCCTCGATTGCGCGTCTTTTTCAATCGCCAAAACAGCAGAGGCCAAATCGCCCCCACCGACGGGATAGCCGTAAAAGGGGCCACCCTCTTGTTCAAACAAGGACAAGAGCCGGTCTCCCATGGCGTACACTGTGGGGCGATAGGTGTCTGACCAGAAAAACATGTTGGCAAAACACCAAGCAGAACTACGGGAATCTTCCAAACGGAGAATACGGTCAACCCAGGGCTTATCTGAAATTTTAACGCGCTGAAAGGGCAGGGTATCTGAGGTAGTTGCAGAGGTACAGGAGTTCATATAAGAGAATCACCTTTCGCGTCAGTTGTAAGTGTTTGTACAGATTTCACGGATTTTCTTCTGGAGAGACTTCAGATCCACAAAAGTCTCCGGTCGTCTCCGCGGATCACGGAGGAGGGCGGCGGGATGAAAGAGCGCCATCATCTGCACACCGTCTTTATCAAACCACTTCCCATGGTCGCGGGAAATTTTGAAATCAGAGGAGATCATATACATGGCAGAAATCCGCCCCAGAGAGACGATAATCTTTGGTTTTAGTATCGCAAGTTGTTGTTCCAGCCAAGGAGTGCAGGCAAACTGTTCATCCGCCAATGGATCCCGGTTCCCCGGCGGGCGGCATTTGACAATGTTTGCAATAAAGATATCCTTCCGGGTGAGGTCAATCATAGCCAGCATCATATCCAGAAACTGCCCGGCGCGGCCTACAAAGGGCTCACCTTGTAGATCCTCATTTTGCCCCGGCCCCTCACCGATGAAGACGACTTCCGCGTCTTGTCGTCCTACGCCGAAGACGACATTTGTCCGTGTCTCAGAAAGCCGGCACTTTTTGCAAGTGATACAGGCTTCATATAGTGTATTCCAATCCATAGATGGACATCCTTTTATCGCACATTTTTAATAGTATACCACAGGTGCTAAAAAATGTAAAACACAGGCCGAAGATGATGTCTCAGCCTGTGTTTTCAAGGGGATTTCCTAAGAAAACATATGATCAAACTGCCTGCAAACCAGCTGCGCCGCCTGTCGTCCGCTTGCGGCGGCGGATGGTAAGCCGCCGGGTGACATGAGGCGGTGCCCTGCGAAATAGAGCCCCTGCACATCCACAACCGTTCCGGGATAGCGCTTCATCTTGTCTCCCGGGCTGACAATAGCCATCCATGAGCCATGATATGCCCCGGTATATCGTTCGTATGTCAAGGGCGTAGCCACGTCGATTACATCAATCAACCCTTCTGCCTGTGGATACTTCTCGCAAAGCGCCCGACTGATTTGTTCGGCAAGGGTACGCTTTTCCTCCTGATACCGCCCTTCTTCTTTTGCGCGCTTCCAAAAATCATAAGTGTCATGAAGAAGCGCCATTGTGAGGGCTGTGCCGCCTTTTGGTTCGGCGTGACTGTAAAAGCCTAGATATTCCACTGTCTGTCCGGCATAGGTAATCGGCGTATCCAGCTTCCACTCCGGCACGAAGATATCTGGCAGATCTGCGTTTACGCCTATACTAACAAAGGTGCAGACCATTGGCTTTGTGTTTTTGCAGAGATCTAGGAGCCAAGGATCTTGCGGCGGCGTGTCAAATAGATGCGCCATTGCCGCCATAGTCTCTTGGCAAACAACAACAGCGTCCGCATGGAGCACTTGATCATTAAGGCTTACACCGGTTGCAACCCCATTTTCAATGTTGACTTTCTTCACCTGTGTCCGGAGAAGCAAATTACCACCCAGATCTGTAAAAACCTGCTCCATTCTGCCTGCCATCGCCAGAGAGCCACCCGCCGGAAATCCACCGTCTCCTGCATTTAGGGAGGCAAGGGTAAAGATCAAACTGGAAGCTTGATAGTTGTCTGGAATCAGGTGTAGAAGTCGCTGGATACCGGGGTGCTTGAATTGCATCGCATACTGATGACAACTCAGTTTATTTAGCTTTTTCATAGTAGGCAAAGCGGGGAGCATATTCCACAGAAAACTAAGAGACATAGGTTTCGGGTCTTCCGCTTTCACACCCTTGATATCAAAAATGGGCATTTGCATCTTGGATAAGGTTTTCACTTCTTTGACCAACTGCCGAATACGCCCTGCATCCTCTGGGGAAATGGAGGTCAGATGCTCCGCAGTCTGATCTATGTCCCGATAGAGGTGAACTGTCTGCCCCTCCCATTCTGCACTACGGAAGGGTTCGTGATGATACACAGATACATCATCGGTTAAAGCCCCGGTATCCCGCCAAATCTGGTGCATGGCTGTCTTAGGACTGGAGCCTGTCAGCCAGTGCATAGCACCTTCGAATAGATAACCTTTTCGCTTCCAACTGGTACACATCCCGCCGGAAATGCTGTGTTGTTCGATGAGAGTCACATCAAAGCCGCTACGCTTTGCATAGATGGCGGCAGTAAGTCCGGCGATTCCGGCGCCGATGACGATCACATGCTTTTTCATATAGCCTTCTCCTTTAATAAAATACCTGCTACTGTTTCCGAACCAATGGAAAGAGGCATACCTGTCATCACATAGCAACAGAGTCCCTGGATAGAAGCCCAAAACAGGGTGGCGAGCTCAATGGGATCACCTTGTATCACAGTATCCTCCGCCTGACCAGCCGCTATGATCTGTGCGAGGCTTTCTATCGGGTTCGGTAAGGCTGTATGATAGAGCACATCCTCCATAGGGAAACTACTCATGCCAATCTGTATCATAAGCATAAAGTAGTGGGTTCCCGGATGATCTTCTGCCTGGAGCATCTCACACATCATCGCGGCAATCCCTTTGATCTTCACATCTGCGGCACCATCTGCCATAGCGGTACCTTGTGTGCTCTGGGCTGAGATGGTAACAGCTTGTCTCACCAGCTCCGCAATGAGGGCTTCCTTTGAGGGGTAATGGTTGTATAAGAGCCCCTTACTCACACCGGCAACTTGAGCAATCTCACTGACGGTCACAGACAGACCCTTCCGCGCAAAAAGGGACAGTGCGGCGAGTTCGATTTTCTGCCGCGTTGTATCTCGCATAGATTCAAACGCTTCTTTCGTTCGTGGCATGGGCTCACATACTTTGACTGAATAGTAAGTCAATTATAAATATATAGAGGCGAGATGTCAAGACGATATTCGGAAGTGACTGTATTGAGCAGAAATGAAAAGCCTCCTTTTTCAAAGGAGGTGGCAGGCGAAGCCTGACGGAGGATTTCCATATGCTATAAAAGCAGTTGAAGATATTGAAAAGGGCAATCCTCGCGCTGTCTAACCTAGTGGATACAAAGTCATAGAATAGGAAAAAGCACAGGCGATAGCCTATGCTTTTGATAGCCCGGTTGCTACACATTCAAGATGCTCGCGCAATCACGCAACAGGCCAAAGCCCAAGCGCCGCTCGTGCATCCCCCACACTATAGAGAGACCCAAAATAACAAATAACCCCATCAACACCCGCAGTCTGCCGCGCCCGATCGATCGCCGTCTGTACATCCGGAGCCGCATCAGCGGACGCCCCCTGCTCAGCAAGATACTCTGCCAGCGCAGAGGCATCCATTGCCCGGGGGTTATCCGGTGTGATGGTGTAGACCTGTTCCGCCAAAGGCAAAATAGGGGAGACGATAGCAGGTAGATCCTTATCCGCCAACACACCCATGACAAAAACCACCTTCTGCGCCGGGAAATACCGTGCCAGGTTATGGGCAAGGGCCATTGCTCCCTGTGCGTTGTGACCGCCATCTACGATGACGGCAGGATGTTCCGCACACAGTTCGAACCGCCCCGCCCAGATGGACTCTGCCAGTCCCCGGCGGATCTGTTCATCTGTGATGGGGAAGCCCAATGCAGACAGTTTACGAGAGGCCGTAATCGCAAGGGCGGCGTTCTCCATCTGATATTGCCCCAGCATCTGAATGCGAAGCTCGTGTAAATCTCCAAATGAAAACACCTGCCCATGGAGAGAGTATGAGATCGGTGAGAGAAGGGAGAGATCCACCTCTTCAAAGGGGGCATGAAGAGCCTCTGCGGCGGCACGGAGTACAGCCTCCGCCTCCGGACGTTGGCGTGCAGAGACCACAGGGCGGCCTTGTTTCAGAATCCCGGCCTTTTGCGTGGCAATCTTTGCGATGGTATCTCCTAAAAACTCCATGTGATCCATGTCAATGGGAGTGATGATGGAGAGCAGATGAGTGGAAATCACATTCGTCGCATCCAACCCGCCGCCCATACCGGTCTCTAAGACGACGATATCACAGTCCATCTCCGCAAACCACACCAGGGCGACTGCCGTGACAAGCTCAAAGGTAGTTGGATGATCGTCCATAGAGGCACAAGCTTCCTTGATCTGTGCCGCAATTGAGTCAAGGGCATCATCAGGGATTGCTACGCCATCCACCTGCATCCGCTCATGGAAGGTGTGGATGAAAGGAGATGTATAAAGCCCGGTCCGATATCCGGCTTCTCGCAGAATATGAGACATGAAGCAAGCAGTAGACCCTTTGCCATTGGTGCCGGCCAGATGCACAAACTGTAGCTTATCCTGGGGATTCCCCAAGCGATCCATGAGTTCTTTGATCCGAGAGAGCCCAAGTCTGCTACCCATCCAGCAGAAGCGATTGAGATAGTCGATTGAAGGTGTAGACATAGTGTGACATCCTTTTGTATATTTAGAATTGCCCCAGTATAGCAAATTTGCAGGTATAAGACAATATAAACATAAAAAACCTGCGAGAGATCACTCCCCCGCAGGCTGTTTAAACTACCTTTATTTGTCCTTAACCGATTCGTCTGCCGCCGAAGCAGTTGCCCGTTTCCACTCCCGATAAGTGATGTAATTTTCAAACAAATCTTTCAATACCGCCATGATGGGAATCGCGACGACCATACCGAAGATACCTGCAAAGGCACCACCCAAGGTGATGGAGATGATGATGAAAAGCGGACTGAGAGAGAAGGAGCCGCTCATCAGTTTCGGCTGGATGACATTCGCGTCAAGTTGTTGCAAGGCGATGAGAACAATTGTGGCGATCAGTCCCATTGTGAGACCTTGCGTCAAAAGGACAACAAGGATTGCAATAATCGTCGCAACGATAGAACCGAAGTAGGGGATGTAGTTAAAGAGACCGATCATAATACCCAAGACCAACGCATAAGGCGAGCCCATGATTGCCATGGCAATGGTAGCCAGGGTGCCGCAAATGAGACCGTCAATGGTTTGGGTAAAGAGATAGCGCTTGAAGTTGTGATTCAAAGCCGCGGCGTATTTAAATGTGGCAGAGGAGACACGGGGCGGGAAGATTGCGGCCCACATGCGTCTGAAATAGCTTGCAAAAGCGTCTCTGCTAAGCAAAATATAGATAGAAGACACAAGCGCTAGGAACATACGGAAAATAGCGGTTCCTACGTTTGCCAAGGTGCCCCAAAACGCATCATTCATAAAGCCTTGGAGGAGATTGAGGATATTCTGCGGCTGTAATTGTTCTTCAATCATACCAGTCAGATCCATGTCAATATAGTGCTCAATGGAGCCCACAAAATTGATAGCAGTGTCGTAATAAGTCTGGAAGTTTGCAATGAAGAAAGCAACACTATTATAAATCTGCGGGATGACAAGATTCAGGACAAGGAGAATGAATAGAATGAACAGCAGATATACGCTGACAACGCCGAGCCCTTTGCGCTTCCGCGAAATGAAACCCCATCGTGCGCGGCCATAGAGTTTTTGCAAGGCGCTACACGGAATGTTTAAGACGTATGCCAAGAGGAAACCGTAGAAAAACGGAAGAATAATGCCCCAGAACCAGGAGAGAGCACTAAAGACATAAGAGATATCAGTAACAATGCGCCAAACGATAATAACAACAATCGCAAGGAGTAAGTAGGGGAGAAGCATACTGAATCTGGGTGATTTTAAAAAGCGCATGTCTGCCTCCGTTCATTCGGGGAAATATAGTATATCAAATTAAAGATACACTGAATGAGCAAAAATGTCAATGGATAGCCGGTAATGTGTAAAATCAAGTGATGCAAAATTAAGAGTAAACTCAGTTTTTGACAGAAAATGCAAAAAGTGCAATCAAGAGCAAACTCAAATTTTTCGTTTATGGAAGGAGGAAGGCACAAAACGATAGGCCTCTTTCTTGTCCATCTTTGTTACATACCGGGTCGCGATATGCGCACCGCAATCCGGACAATAGAGCGCGCCGTGATATTTGGAAAAGTCAATAGAGCCTTCGATGATTCTATCGTTATACATTTTCACAAAATTGCTCTCGCCGACTTTTTGGTACTTGGCGATAAAACACTTGCAATGGGCGCAACAAACCGCAAGGAGATGACTACCGCGAATCTTCTTACAGTTTGGATTTGGATAAATTGGCATATTACAGGAGTTGCTGTCCATTGATGGTCAGTGCAAATTTCAAATTGAGCTTTGCCGCGGCTTTGCTACAGAGAGACATCCAGGTAAGGAAAATCTCGAAGTAATCCATAACCGCACACTGCTCTGTATCAATGGTGAGATTGAGGTCAATTACGGTTTTATCCTCAGAAATGGTGAGGGAGGACTGTTTGACAGCATAGTTCACCCGGTCGTGGATATCAAAGGTGGCAAGATCTAGATTCCGCACACGGCTCATGCGCACATCGCCTTTATCCGCCAAGATCACAGCCGCACAGGTGGGATTCACAGGTGCCGCAGTCTTCTCATCATGGTTGCCGATGGCAGTAATAATGGTTGCAATATCCGCCGGATCAGCGCCCAGTTCATCTAAGAGCTGAAAGGCCAAAAGCGCACCGCTTTGCGCATGGGCAACGCGGTTAATAATGTTCCCGATATCATGCAGAAATCCCGCAATCTGCGCAATCTCAGCCTCGCGCTCGGGATAGCCCATAGTGAGCAGAATATCCCGCGCCTCCGTAGCCACTTTCGTCACATGCCCAAGCCCATGATCGGTAAAGCCGAGAGCGCCGAGGGTTTCATCGGCTCCTTGGATATAGGTTCTAACTTTCTCGCTGTTCTGTACATCAGTAAAACGAATCATAAGAGACCTCCACAGTTTTGTATCTTCTAAGTATACTGCCATTTCAGCCCCATGTAAACAAGAAAGCGAGAGGAGAAGAGCCTGATCTTATGTAATATTCACGAAAATGAATATTAATTGGAGAAATCAAAAAAATACTTGCATAATAATTCATTTTGTGCTATGATGAAACAAGTAGAAACGCATATTCTTTCAGGGAGGCGACCTCAAATGCGAAAAACTGTATTCATTGATGGTCGAGAGGGGACAACAGGCCTCCAGATCGACGCACGGCTTTCTGGGCGGACAGATATTGAGCAGATCATGATACCGGATGCCCTCCGCAAAGACACAGCGGCACGGCGGGAACGGCTCAATGCGGCGGATCTTGTATTCCTCTGCCTCCCCGATCAAGCGGCGCGGGAAGCGGTTGATCTGATTGAGAATCCTCGCACCAAAGTCATTGACGCATCCACTGCCCATAGAACTGCACCGGGTTGGACGTATGGCTTCCCGGAGCTTACCCCCACAAGGCGAGAAGAAGTGCAAGGGTCTATGCGAGTCGCAAACCCCGGTTGTCATGCCACAGGGTTTTTGGCAATGGTAACACCCCTCATAAAAGCGGGGGTGTTATCACAAGATGAGGTGCTTGCCTCTTACTCCCTCACCGGCTATTCCGGGGGCGGAAAAGGGATGATTGCGGAATATGAAACGATAGATCGTCCAAATTTTCTAAACGCACCGCGAATCTATGGACTTGGGCTTTCCCATAAGCATATCCCAGAGATGATGACAGAGTCCGGACTTCGTGCAAAGCCACTGTTTACACCCATTGTAGATGACTATTACGCCGGTATGGCAGTTTCTGTTTTGCTCCACCAAGGCCAGCTGAAAATGGGACAAAGCTCCGTAGATTTGCGAGATATTTTAGCAGAACACTACCAGGGAGAGCAGTTTATCAAGGTACCGCTCTTCGGCAATGAGAATACTTTGGAGACGCCCGGGTTTATCGAGGCAAACGCCCATGTAGGGAAGAACACGCTAGAGCTCCTCGTCTTCGGCAACGGAGAACAGACCTTGTTAACAGCACGGTTTGACAACTTAGGCAAGGGCGCGTCCGGTGCCGCGGTACAGAATATGAATTTAATGCTGGGTTTAGACGAAGCCAGCGGTCTATTGTAGGAACGACCGACCCGGTCGCCCGCATCTACGCGCATTATACCAATAAGGAGGAAATTTATCATGGAATGGGTATCAGGCGGTGTATGTGCCCCCCAAGGGTTTAAAGCAGGGGGAACACACTGCGGATTAAAGAAGGGAAAGTCAGATTTGGCGCTCATTGTGTCAGATGTGCCCGCACATGCGGCGGCTACTTATACGAAAAACGCGGTGCAAGCGGCGCCTCTCCATGTGTCAAAGCGGCACTTGGCAGATGGCACCCTACAAGCCGTCATCATAAACAGCGGCAACGCCAATGCCTGCGCTCCGGATGGAGAACAAAATGCCTTGGCGATGTGTGAGTTTACAGCCAAAGGACTGGGTATTCCGGCAGATCAAGTGGCAGTATCCTCCACCGGCGTAATTGGTGTGTCCATGACACCAAAGATCGGTTTGGTGCAAGCAGGTATAGAAGCTCTCACAACAAAACTCTCCGCCGACGCCTCCGGTTCAGAGGCGGCGGCAAAGGCCATTATGACCACAGATCTTGTCCAGAAAGAGATGGCGGTAAAGCTCACCTTAGGCGGCAAGACGGTGCACATCGGTGCGATTGCCAAGGGAAGTGGGATGATCCATCCCAATATGGGAACCATGCTCTGCTTCATTACCACCGATGCGGCCATAGAGAAAAACCTCTTGACAAAAGCGCTCCGCCGTGTGGTAGATCATAGTTACAATCGCATTTCTGTAGACGGCGACACTTCCACCAACGACTTTTGCCTCATCTTAGCCAATGGTTTGGCAGGGAATTCGGAAATCAGCACAGAAGACACAGACTATATAGCATTTGTAGAAGCCCTCACCGACCTATGCATCCATCTCGCCCGTACCATCGCGGCAGATGGGGAGGGGGCGACTCATTTAATTACCTGTGAAGTAAATCACGCACCTGACGAGGAGACCGCTACAGAAATCGCACGGAGTGTGATCTCCTCCTCCTTAGTAAAAAGCGCCATTTTCGGCAAAGACGCCAACTGGGGACGGATCCTCTGTGCGGCAGGGTATGCAGGTGTTTCTTTTGATCCAGAGCTGGTCTCCATTTCCTTCGTCAGTGAAGCCGGTGAAGTGGCAGTATGCAAAGGCGGACGGGGGTTTCCCTTTGATGAAGATTTGGCGATCAAAGTGCTTACACCCCACGAGATCGTGATCCGCATTGATATGGCACAGGGCGAGGCCATGAGCACTTGCTGGGGCTGTGATTTGACCTATGATTACGTGAAAATCAACGGTGATTACCGCACATAGGGAGAGAGAATAGATGAAACATCATCCAGACCGGGCAACCATCTTAGCAGAGGCCTTGCCCTACATTCAAAAGTATAGCGGGAAAACCATTGTCATCAAATACGGCGGAAACGCCATGAGTTCACCGGAGCTCTTTGAAGCGGTGATGAGTGATTTAGTTCTCCTAAGCCTGGTCGGCGTGCGGCTTGTGGTCGTCCACGGCGGCGGACCCGAGATTAGTGAGACTTTGAAGAAGTTGGGGAAAGAATCCCGCTTTGTAGACGGGCTCCGCTACACCGATCAGGAGACCATGGACGTTGTCCAGATGGTGCTCTGCGGGAAAATCAATAAAAACCTGGTGGATACCCTAGGACGCCGCGGCGGCAGAGCCCTTGGTCTCTGCGGCTTAGACGGCGGAATGCTCCGTGCAAAGCAGTTTAAAAGACCGGACGGCTCAGATATCGGCTTAGTGGGGGAGATTACAGAGGTAGACCCCAGACCCGTGACAGATGCATTAGAAGGGGGTTATATCCCTGTTGTATCTACAGTGGCGCAGGGGACGGATGGCAACACCGCCTATAATGTAAATGCAGACACAGCGGCAAGCAAGATTGCCATTGCCCTAAAGGCGGCAAAGTTGATTCTGCTGACAGATGTGAAGGGTCTGCTCCGGGATCCAAAGGACGAGAGCACACTGCTCCCGGAAGTCCATGTCAGTGAAGTCCCGGGTCTCATCAAAGACGGAATCATCTCCGGCGGGATGATCCCAAAGTTGGACTGTTGTGTGGAATCTGTCAGGCAAGGGGTTTCAGATGCGCTGATCTTAGACGGACGGGTGCCTCACTCGATCTTAGAGGAAATGCTCACCGATACGGGTGCCGGCACAATGATTTTGCCATAAGAGCAATTTTTAGAAGGAGCGAAAGATGACAAATCAAGATTTGATCAAATCCCACGATGAATACGTAATGGGTACCTATGGACGCTTCCCCATTGCGATCTCACATGGGAAGGGCGCGGAACTCTACGACTTTGATGGAAAAACTTATGTCGACTTCGCGTCAGGCATCGGTGTTAATTCAATCGGCTATGGAAATCCGGAATGGATAAAGGCCATTGCAGATCAAGCGGCGAAGCTGGGGCATGTCTCAAATCTGTATTACACAGAGCCTGCGGCAAAAGTGGCTGAAATATTATGTAAACAAACTGGATATTCAAAAGTGTTTTTCGCAAACTCCGGGGCGGAGAGCAATGAGGGACTCATTAAGCTTACCCGGAAATACAGCAACGACAAATATGGCTCTGGGCGCAGTAATATTGTGACCTTAGAGGGCTCTTTCCACGGACGCACGGTCACAACAATTTCCGCAACCGGGCAGGAGGTTTTCCATCAACACTTTTTCCCCTTTACAGAGGGCTTCCGTTTTGTGAAACCTGGAGATCTGGAGGCACTAAAAGCCAGCTGTGCGGATGACACCTGCGCGGTTATGCTAGAGCTCATCCAAGGCGAGGGTGGAGTGTTGCCACTAGACAAGGCTTTCGTTGGGGAAGTGGCGGCATTTTGTAAAGAGCAAGATATCCTGCTCTTAATCGATGAAGTCCAGACCGGAATCGGACGCACAGGGAGTTTGTTTGCCTTCGAGCAATACGGCATTCTCCCGGACGCGGTGAGCTTTGCCAAAGGCATCGCCGGCGGAGTACCCTTTGGCGGATTCATGGTGAATGAGAAGTGTAGCGGCGTATTAACCCCCGGCACCCACGCCACCACCTATGGCGGAAATCCTCTGGGTGCGGCTGGGGCAAGTGTTGTGCTGGATACCCTCACTGACGAAATGCTTGCGGAAGTTCAGGCAAAAGGGCAATACATCCAAGACCGGGTAAAGGCTATGGAAAGCCCTTATGTGACAGAAGTGCGGGGACTTGGACTGATGATCGGCATTCTCCTAGAGGGTGTCTCTCACAGAGAACTTGTCGGCAAACTGGGAGAAGCGGGACTATTAGCTCTGGTTGCGGGAAGTGCCACACTGCGGCTTTTGCCGCCCCTGACGATCACGTATGAAGAGATTGATAAAGGCCTTGCAATTTTGCAAACAGCCTTGTGTAATTAAGGAGGAGATTATCATGCAAAAAGACTTACTGAAACTGCTCGACTACTCCCGTGAGGAAATTGAAGAGATCTTAAATCTGGCTGACCAGCTCAAATATGAGCAGAAAAACGGGATCCCTCACAATTTCCCAAAGGGAAAAACCTTGGCGATGATCTTTGAGAAGAACTCAACCCGTACCCGTGTCTCCTTTGAGGTGGGCATCTTCCAACTTGGCGGTCACGGCATCTTCCTATCAAGCGCCACCAGTCAAATGGGGCGCGGTGAGCCCATTGCAGACACTGCCCGTACTTTGGATCGGTATTGCGATTGTATCATGATCCGCACCTATGCCCATGAGACAGTGGAAGAGCTTGCCCAGTATGCCAATATACCTGTCATAAACGGCTTGACAGATCGCTATCACCCCTGCCAAGTCCTAGCCGATCTCATGACAATTCGAGAACACAAGAGCCGCCTCGGGGGACTTAAGCTCTGTTACATCGGAGACGGCAACAATATGGCAAACTCCCTCATTGTGGGCGGTCTCAAGTGCGGCATGGATGTCTCCATCGCCTGTCCCGAGGGATATGCGCCTCATCAGGAAGCGTTGGACTTTGCCAAGACAGTAACAGACGCGAAATTCACCCTTACTACAGACCCCAAAGTGGCGGCGGTGGATGCCGATGTCATCATCACTGATGTCTGGGCAAGCATGGGACATGAGGAAGAGAGCGAAAAACGGAACATTGCCTTCCAAGGTTATCAAATAAACGACGAACTGATGGCGCTCACAGCACCCGGATGCATGGTACAGCACTGTCTCCCAGCGAAGAAGGGGCAAGAGATCACCGAAGCGGTATTCGAGGCTCACGCTGATGAGATTTTCGACGAAGCGGAAAACCGGCTTCACGTACAAAAAGCGGCGATGGTTTTGCTGATGGCGTAGGGAGTTTATAGTAGGTAATTTATAGTTGCTACAGTAGGGTTTAGTCCTGTTGTTAATATGTGTTGCTTGCGGCAATGGAATGATGAGGGCTATGATGAAACCCGAAAGGAGGCGTTTATAAATGCTTGCAGAAAACTTAAAAACGCTCAGAAAGTCAAAAGGGCTTTCACAAGAAGAACTTGCAATTCGGGTACATGTCGTCCGCCAAACAGTCTCAAAATGGGAAAAGGGATTATCCACCCCGGATGCAGAGACGCTAGTCCAGCTTGCGGACACTTTTGAAGTGTCAGTTAGTGAAATGCTGGGCGCAAAAATAGAAAATGAACAGGATTCGAACGCCATAGTAGAACAATTATCAAGGATAAATGAATACCTTGCCATTAGAAATCGGCGCACGCGCCGCATTTGGAAAGTAGTCGCAATCGTGTTCGTCGCGCTCTTGCTTGCTACGGCTCTTTTTTGGCCTAATCTCAGAAGAACTGAGGTAGGAGTTATGAATGAACTCCCCACCGGAAGCGGTGTAGTAACCAAATGTCAAGTGACAACTATGCGTACAAAGTAAGCATACTATGAATAAAGTCACACACAAACCGAAAAAGGAAAGTCAGCTCGTTTTTGAGCTGACTTTCCTCTTTTGTTGATCTGGGGTTCAGGGGGGAGCAAGCACCCCTGACGCTCGTATCACATTTGTGGTGTATCAGTACGCCCTTTACACAGTACCTCTTCAGGCATGGTGCTTGTTTCTTATAGGGGGCGCTACCTCTACACCTCTGTCTTCGAGCGCGATATCAGAACAATAAATAAGAGTAACAAAGCCAGTGCAACCAGCACAGCGCTCATCCCGGCGAGGAGACCGAAACTGTCTGATAAGATGCCTGTTATAAGAGGCATCAAAATGGCGGCGACGATGCCGATAAGTAACATGACACCTAAACTCATAGGATATTCTTTCATGATTTTGCCGCTACTTGCGAATACAGTGGGGATAATACCAGCCATAAAGAAACCGAGCCCAATCACCGCCAGGGTAATCGACCAAACATCCCGCACCAAAAGCAAAGTCACATAAAAGACAGTCGTTCCAATGGTGGTTAGAAACAGGATAGACTGTTTGGAGAACCTGCCCCCCAGAAGCGCAATCGTGAGCCGTCCCGCAAAAATCGAGATCCAAAGAATAGACCCAAGGATTTGCGCATATTGTGCCGACAGGATATCTGAGCGCACAAAATACATCACAAGCCAGCCAACGACAGTGGATTCAGCGGCTATGTAGAAAAAGATTGCCCCGATGTGATACCAAACCAATCTCTTTTTCAAAAATTGATAAGACAGCTTATGTCGTTGCTCTTTTGAAAATTCTACAAGCTTTGCTTTGGGTAAGAGAATCATATTGAAGAGCAGGTACGCTATCATGATTAAGGCACCAATCCGCCAGCCGGAATCTCCGAGAATCCCGACGCCAAACATAACAAAAAGCGGCGCAAGTAGCGCCCCGATAGCAAAAACGCCATGGAGGAAATTCATCGCCCCGGCGCTCCCACCCGATACGTCACTGACAGTCGCGTTACAAAAGTTGGCAACACTGCCCCGGCTGAGTCCGGCAAACAGAAATCCGGCGATTAGCCAAAGCGGATTGCCGCTTATAATGAGCAAGATAAAGCCGCAAACCGCAAATCCGCAGGAGATGAGTAGGATCCGTTTGCGTCCAAAGTAAAAGGGCAGTATACCGAAGAGAAACAAAGCGATCATCATCCCAGCCTGGTGGACGGAAAGCAAAGAGCCGCTGACTGTGTTACTGAGGTTGTGCTCATAACTGATGAGAGGCAAGAGAGAGCCTAGTATTGCGACAATCATACCATTGCCCGAGAAGAGAACAAAACAGCAAATCAGGATATACTTGTCAGTGGGTTCTAGTTTAGCGAAAAACGAATGCTTCATAATGGATCCTTCTTGTATTTACAGAGCGTGCTCATATATGAGGATAGCACAACTGGAATATATAACTTGAGCACGCTCTTTGTTTTGTATATAGCGACTTTCTGTGCTTAGAGTATCAAAAGTATATCGGCTTTGCGATGCCCTGTCAATGTGCTTCTGCTGTGCAGAAATGCCCTTGATGCATCTGTGTACATTTGATATACTGAGCCCACATCGTTTGGAGGGGATATTCCATGTCAATTCACATACAAAATGTATTAGGCTTGTTCCACGAGACAGATAGAGGTTTTTTCACACGCAAAACAGATGTCTACATAGTAGATGGAAAAATTATCGGCATTGACAGCCCGCCCGAGGGGTTTATCTCAAAGCGGCAGATTGACGGTGAGGGAAAACTGCTGATCCCAGGGTTTATCAACAGCCATACCCACGTCCCCATGACCATCCTCCGAAACGCGGCGGATGATCTCAAGTTCCACGAATGGTTATTCGGACGCATTTTACCTCTGGAGGACAAGCTTACACCGGAGGACTGCTATTGGGGCGCCCAGCTTGGAATCATGGAGATGCTCCGCACAGGAACCACCTGTTTTTTGGATATGTATTTCAACATCGACCAAGTGGCACAAGCCGTATATGATACAAAAATGCGTGCAGTACTCAGCTGTAGCGTGATGGACAGTGTAGAGGGCGTAGATGGGAAAGCGCTTCTAAAAGAGGCGGAAGAGATCATCACACGCTGGAGAGGGAAAGGAAACCTAGACCTCATGTTAGCGCCCCATGCGGCCTATACTTGCGCCCCCGATTATCAGCGTGAAGTAGCAAAGACAGCAAAAGAGCTGGGCGTCGGCCTCCATACCCACATCTCAGAAAGTGTGCGAGAAGTGGAGGATATCTACGCCCAATACGGAAAGAGTCCAGTGGAACTCATGGCGGAAACAGGCCTGTTGACAGATCGAACCGTAGCGGCTCATTGTGTGCATTTGAGCGAAATGGATATTTTGACACTAGCAAAACACGGCGTCCACGTGGCGCACAATCCGATCAGTAATCTGAAGCTTGCAAACGGCGTAGCTCCGGTGCCGAAACTGCGGGCGGCAGGGGTGAATGTTTGCCTTGGTACGGATGGCACTGCCAGCAACAATACCCTCAATATGTTTGGCGAGCTCAAGCAAGCATGTCTGCTCCACAAAGGCATCAGCGGCGACCCGGAGGCGGTCACTGCGTCGGAAGGGTTGGAACTCGCCACAATAAACGGCGCCCGTGCTTTGGGTTTAGATGGTGTGATCGGAAAATTAGTAGTGGGATATGACGCCGATCTTGTATTACTCAGCTTAGATCACCCAAATATGCAACCGCAGAATGATCTTGTATCAGCGCTCGCTTATGCCACAAGTGGTCACGAGGTGGAGCTCACCATGGTAAAGGGAGAAGTGCTATACGAAAACGGTAGATTCCCCACAATAGATACAGAGCGCGTATATCAAGAAATAGAGCAAATTTGCAAGAAGATTGGTCTGCGAGATTAGCACGATCTCTGTGGATTTTGAAAGATAGTCAGGTGAATACAAAAGTTTTTTGTTGCATATTGACGATAGGAATGGTATTCTCTTTGTAAAGGAGTGCAGGTTTTTCTGCCTGTTTTTATTTATGAAGTAATGTAGGGTGTATGGCCTTTGTCAGACATCATACTTACGATATTAAGGAAAGCACCAAACAATAAGGAGGAAGTTAGAAAATGAAAAAGATTATAGCACTACTCTTGGCCTTGCTTCTAGTAGCTGGCCTCGCGGCATGTGGCGGCGGTACACCGGATCCAACACCAGCACCGGCACCTGCGGCACCAGCACCGGCGGAAACACCGGAACCAGATGAGGAGCCAGAGCCGGAAGAAGGGTTCACAGCAAGCGACATCTACATCGCTTTGGTTGCCCACTCACCAGAGTCCATTTTGGATGACGGTTCCTTCAACGAAGGCGCATGGAACGGGATCCAACGTTTCCTAGGGGATCATGGTCTTTCAGCTGACCACGCACGTTTCTTCCAACCTCACTCAGCAGATGATGTAGCACGTGTTGACCTAGTTGTAGACGCAATTGGCTGGGGCGCGAACATTGTTGTACTCCCAGGCTTCCATTTCATCGATTCTTCCGCTGAGATGCAAGAAATGTTCCCAGAAGTGAAATTCGTATTGCTAGATGCCACACCAGCCGGCGGACCTGCGGCGAACCTAGCGGCGATCCATTACGCAGAAGAGCAAGCTGGCTTCCTAGCTGGTTATGCGGCTGTTATGGAAGGCTACAGAAGCCTCGGCTTCATGGGCGGACATGCAGTACCTGCTGTTGTACGTTTCGGTCATGGTTTCTTACAAGGCGCGGAACATGCGGCTGAGTCTCTTGCCCTAGCGGCAGGCGATGTAACTGTCAACTATTTCTATGTTGGCGGCTTTGCTCCAAGCCCAGAAGTTGCGACAACTGCATCTGCTTGGTTTGCAGGCGGCACAGAAGTTATCTTCGCGGCGGCTGGCGGAGCGGGCTTCTCTGTTATCAGCGGTGCGGAAGCATCCGGCGGCTCTGTCATCGGCGTAGACGTTGACCAATCCGGCGCAAGCGATGTTGTTATCACATCTGCTATGAAAGCCCTTGACGTATCTGTTTATGACATGCTCACAGACTTCCTAAACGGCGCATTCCGCGGCGGCAGAGAGCTCATGTTTGACGCATCTGTAGAAGGCATTGGCCTACCAATGGGCACATCACGTTTCCAAGTCTTCACACAAGCACAATATGACGCAATCTTCGCACTACTAGCGAACGGTACAGTTGTAGTGAATAATGTTGTAACGCCATCTGTTACAGAAGCAAACCTTGACTTGACCCTCGTTACAGTCGTAGAACTTAACTAACACGAAGCGAAAAAGGAGCGCATATTTTTGCGCTCCTTTTTTCCGTATCGAATAACGAATGGAAAGTGGCGAGACTTATGTATATCATTGAAATGCGGAACATTACCAAGGTATTCCCAGGAATTATCGCAAACGATGACATTACTTTGCAACTGAAAAAAGGCGAAATCCACGCATTGCTGGGAGAAAACGGTGCGGGGAAATCCACGCTGATGAGCGTGTTGTTTGGTTTGTACAAGCCGGAAAAAGGCAGTATTTATGAAAATGGGAAAGAAGTAAGCATCACAGGCCCGGGCGATGCCAATGCACTGGGTATTGGGATGGTGCATCAACATTTTAAGTTGGTTCACAATTTCACAGTTTTGGAAAACATCATACTTGGAGATGAAACCACCAAACACGGTGTCCTCCAAATGAAAGACGCAAGAGAGAAGGTTTTGGCCTTGTCTCAGAAGTATGGCTTTGAAATTGACATAGACAAAGAAGTGCGCCATATTACCGTAGGGATGCAACAGCGGGTAGAGATCCTCAAAATGTTATACCGGGACAATGAGATCCTCATTTTTGACGAGCCAACCGCTGTACTGACACCTCAGGAGATTGAAGCGCTCATGCAGACAATGCGTGACATGGCGGCAGAAGGGAAGTCTATTTTATTTATTACCCACAAGCTGGATGAAATCAAACAGGTAGCCGATCGATGTTCCGTCCTCAGAAAAGGGAAGCTAATCGGTACCGTAGACGTGGCTACGACATCAAAAGAAGAAATGAGCGAAATGATGGTTGGCCGCAAAGTGGTGCTGAGCTTAGAGAAAGGCGAGGCGCATATCGGCGATACCATATTAGAAGTGAAAGGCCTGACCCAGAAAGGGAAGGGCGAGAAGAATCTACTTACCAACGTCTCCTTCGAGGCGAAAGCCGGGGAGATTCTATGCATTGCAGGGATTGAGGGGAACGGTCAGACAGATTTGGTCAATGCTCTATCAGGACTGACACCTCTGGAGTCCGGGCAGATTCTGCTTGGCGGCCAAGACATCTCCAAAGAAAAGATACGCAAACGCGGTGAGCTCGGTATGGCGCACATCCCGGAGGACAGGCATAAGCATGGCCTCGTACTGGATTATTCCCTTGCCTATAACCTGATTTTGCAAAAATACTACACCAAAGAATTCCAGAGCAAGGGATTTTTGCGGATGGATAAAATCAAAGCCTTCGCCGAAAAGATGATCAAGCGCTTTGATATCCGCTGTAGCCAAGGGCCAAACACCATCACCCGTACCATGTCCGGCGGCAACCAGCAAAAAGCCATCGTCGCAAGGGAAATTGACCTGGACGCAAAGCTGTTGATCGCGGTACAGCCCACCAGGGGCTTAGATGTGGGGGCAATTGAGTACATTCACAAACAACTCCTGGAACAAAGAGACGCAGGCAAGGCAATCTTGCTCATCTCTCTGGAGCTGGAAGAAGTCATGAATGTATCCGATCGGATTTTAGTCATGTATGAGGGCGAAATTGTAGCGGATGTAGATCCGAAGCAAGTGACATTCCAAGAGCTGGGGCTCTATATGTCCGGTGCGAAACGAGCAGTATAGAGAACGATAGAAATAGGGTGAGTGTATGAACCGGGATAGTGTATTTAATTTTTTATCTTCGATTTTAGTAATTATAGCGGGTCTGGCAATCGGGTTTATCATACTGCTAATCAGTAACGCCTCACAAGCGGTTCCCGCCTTTATGACCATTCTGACCTTCGGTGCAGGCTCCATGCGGAATATAGGGGATGTGCTTCTCTTTGCCACACCCATCATTATGACAGGTCTTTCTGTCGCTTTCGCATATAAGACAGGTCTGTTCAACATCGGTGCCACAGGCCAGTTTACTTTCGGCGCCTTTGTGGCGATCTACATCGGGGTAAACTTTGAGTTTCTGCCTCCGCCAATCCGCATTATCACCTCCATCGTAGCCGCCGCCATCGCGGGGGCGCTATGGGGAGCCATACCGGGTTTGCTGAAAGCGTATCGCAATGTACATGAAGTCATCTCCTGTATCATGACCAACTATATCGGGATGTACTTAGTGAACTATATGATCATAAACTCCATCTTCGATCAAGGCCGGGGCACCACTTTACCTTTGCTGGAAGATTCTAACTTACCGTCTTTGGGAATGGAAAACGTATTCGCAGAAACTGTCGGAAATCTAACCAGATCGTCCAGTGTGAATCTGGGTATCATCATTGCAATTGTAATGGCGATAATGGTTTACATAATTTTAGAAAAAACCACTTTCGGATATGAACTAAAAGCTTGCGGCTTCAATCGAGACGCGGCGAAATACGCCGGGGTCAATGAGAAAAGTAAAATCATCTCCTCCATGATGATCTGCGGTGCACTTGCCGGTGTTGGGGGAGCCCTGAACTTCATGAATGGTACAGGTCTATCCCTCAGCGCAGTAGACATGCTTCAATCAGAAGGTTTTACAGGGATTTCCGTTGCCTTCCTCGGACTAAACCATCCAATCGGTATTATATTCTCCGGTACCTTGGTGTCCTATTTGTTCTTAGGCGGTGCGCGGATACAGGTGTATGGCTTCTCTGTTGAACTCATGGAGATCGTCATATCCGTCATCATCTACTTCTGTGCCTTTGTATTCCTGGTGAAATCTTTCCTTGGCAAAAGAAGAGGGAAGTCTGACAAAGACAAAGAACCCGATGGGCAAGACGCATCGGGTGAGACGCAAGATATAACAGGTGAGGAGGAAGAAGCATGAACATGTTCTACTTTATAATGCAACAAAGCATGGTGTTCATGATCCCTCTGATGGTTGTCGCACTTGGCGGGATGTTTTCGGAAAAATCCGGTGTTGTCAACATTGCCCTTGAGGGTAAAATGATCTTGGGTGCCTTTACAAGCGTGTTGTTTATTTCAACCTTCCAAGACTCTTTGTCCGTTCCCATGCTCTTGTTCCTGGGATTGCTGATTGCTATGTTTACAGGCATTCTTGCCTCAGTCCTCCACGCCTATGCCGCCATTCATCTGCGGGCAAATCAAATCATCAGCGGGGTTGCCATCAATATGTTTGCCTCCGCCTTTGCCATTTACGTTTCCAGACTCCTCACCGGCACACAGCTCCTGCATTTTCCGAACAATTGGTTCCGGATAGAAAGTGTGCCCCTCTTGGGTAGCATACCCGTACTTGGTGAGCTGTTTTTTCAAAACACCTTTTTTACCACCTATCTGGGTTTTGCGATTCTGGTCATTTCTGCCTTCGTTTTATATAAGACGAAATTTGGCTTACGGCTAAGAGCTTGCGGTGAACATCCCCAAGCGGCGGATTCCGTAGGGGTCAGTGTAGCGAAAATGCGCTATGCCGGTGTACTCATTTCCGGCGCTTTGGCAGGCATGGGCGGTCTGATTTGGATTTTACCCATATCCAATGTATTTGACGGCGGGGTAGGGGGCTATGGCTTCTTGGCCTTGGCTGTTCTGATTTTCGGCGGATGGAATCCAAAGAAAATCCTCTTTGCCGCCTTCTTCTTTGGAATTATGCAGACCATCGCTCGGAGCTATTCCGCGATTCCGTTTTTGTTGGCCCTCGGAATCCCGGCTCGTTTTTACAATATGATACCCTTCATCGCCACTTTGGTGGTTTTGGCCTTTACGTCCAAGGATACAATGGCGCCGAAGGCCGTTGGGCAACCCTATGATAAGGGTACTAGATAAAACTGAAAGGAAATCAGAATGGAACCTTTATATCACATTGGATTTGATGACACACACGGCGCGAAATACGCCATCCTTCCGGGAGATCCGGGGCGCGTGGAGAAAATTGCGCAGTTTTTAGACGAACCTCAGTTTCACTGCCAAAACAGGGAGTATACCACTTGGATTGGCAAGATCGGCGGCGAAAAAGTCTTGGTTACCTCCCACGGCATCGGCGGCCCTTCTACTGCCATTGCGATAGAGGAACTCTATCAGACCGGTGTGCGCACCTTCATCCGTGTCGGCACCTGCGGCGGTATGGCGGAAGAAGTCATCGGCGGTGACGTAGTGGTAGCAACCGCCGCCATCCGGCAAGATGGCACAACGAAAGAATACGTCCCCATCGAGTTCCCAGCGGTGGCGGATTTGGATGTGACCAATGCCTTAGTACAGGCGGCGAAAGACTTGGGACTCACCTGTCATGCGGGTGTTGTCCAGTGTAAAGACTCCTTCTATGGTCAGCACTCACCGGATCGGATGCCCATCAGCTATGAACTCAAAGACAAATGGCAAGCATGGATCCGTGCGGGTTGTTTGGCCTCAGAGATGGAGAGCGCCACCCTGTATATTGTCGCCTCCTATTTGGGTGCGAAGTCCGGCTGTATCCTAAACGTGGTCTGGAACCAGGAGAGAGAAGCCAAAGGCCTCAGCAATCCGGAGTGTCATGACACCACACCGGGGATCCAGGCGGCGGTAGAGGCGATCCGGCTTTTGGTGGAAGCGCAGAAGTAAAATCAATCAAAAAGAGGAGGTCGATGAAAATCGACCTCCTACCCAGAGTGCGCACGAAGTGTGCACTATTTATTTTGTGCAACAGTGGATCTCTTGTCAATCAGGAGATCTACCACCAAACCAAGGGTGACAAGCACACCACCGATCAAGTTTCGTGGGGAAAATGCGCCCATTAGCAAGATGTCAATGACAATCCCGGCGGCGACTTGACCCATGAACAGGAGCAAAGACAGATAGAAAGCTGAAATTTTCACAACGAGTATGTTGGTGAGTGCAATCATAATCATGCCCAAGGCACCGCCTGTATACAGGAACCAGTTGGAAGAGAGATGGAGCGCCGCGGGTACACCGAGTTCGTTTCTCCCAAAAAGCAAATAGACAACTATAGCCACGGTGAGGCCAACAAAGTAATTGAAAAAGGTGCTGATCCGCACATTTGTAAGCTCAGCCAGCTTTGCATTCAGGGTACGTGAGACTACAATATTCGCCCCGGCAATGAAAGACAGAAGCACAGCCACAAGCTCAAAACTGGTAATCATAGAGGCAATGCCGGCAAGTACCAGAAGCAAACCAATGAGCTTTTTCTTGTGGAATGCGTGTTTGGGCATACCCATCCAGCCATATTGATCCACGATTAATCCCAGAACCCCTTGTCCAAACAGTCCAAGGGCTAAAATTGCGGATACGCTGATGCGGCCAAAGGGCACATTTGTAAACAACACAGTCACCACGCCAATTGCGCCGCCCAGATAAAGATACCATGGACGACCCTTGGCAAAAAGGCGGTCACGTTTGAAAAGTGTGATTGATGTAATCAGTACAAGCCCAACGATGTGGATCACAACGGAAGCCGCGTGTACGCCGTATATTTCCGCAAGTCCGCCGTTTGCCGCCACCATGATGGAAAGCAAGAGGCCGACAAGCAGTGCGAGAAAATGATGCATATTTCATCCCTCCTGCTCCTATTGTAAACGGAAGGCTTGCTTTTTTGATATGACATATGTCATACTGTTTCTGTGGGAGGGGGCATCTATGAAACAACAGCCACTTGATCAGCGAGACCTGGCATTGCTCTTTCAATATGGCCTGAGCGGTCTTGATCTGAACCATGGCATCAAGCTCTCTTTTTCACCTGGGGAGTTTCTGCTTCACGCGGGAGAGCCCATGGAGTATATTTACTTCGTCGTCTCCGGCAAGGCGAAGGTGCTTCTCAGCTTATCTGACGGCAAACAACTCTTGCTGTCGTATTTTCTCTCAAAAGGCATCATTGGAGACGTGGAACTGGTGACAGACACGCAAGCGGCGAGCACCACTATGCAGGCGGTTACAGAATTCACCTGCATCGCCCTGCCGCTCCGCATCTATGCTGAAAGACTCAAACACAACAGTGTGTTTCTCAATATACTTGCGCGAGAGCTTGCGGAAAAGCTGATGGAACGCAGTATAAACGGAACCATCACAACACTCCAACCCCTAAACGCGAGACTCTGCGCCTATATCACCCAGTCAGCAAACGGAGGCATATTCCGGGAAACCCTCACAGAGGTAGCCGCACTTTTGGGCACAAGTTATCGCCACCTGCTCAGGTCTTTGGATCAACTCTGTAATGATCAGATTTTGCAGAAAGAGGCCACGGGGTATCGGATCACAAATCCCAAGGCACTAGAGCAAAAGGCAGGAGATTTTTATTTACTCAAATAAAAGTTTACATAATATAGATCGAGAATTTTAGGAGGACATCAACATGGACAAAGCAAAAATCTTATCACACGTAGATCACACACTATTAAAACCCACTGCCACATGGGCGGAAATTTGCACCCTCTGCGACGAGGCGATTCAGCACAAAGTCGCTTCCGTCTGTATCCCGCCAAGTTATATCGCCCGGGTGGCGGAGAAATACGGTGATGCCCTTGTGATCTGTACCGTAATTGGCTTCCCCTTGGGCTATTCCATCACAGAGGTCAAAGTGGCAGAGACCAAAGCCGCTATTCGTGACGGTGCCACAGAGGTGGATATGGTGGTCAACATCGGTGACGTGAAAAATGGCGATTTCGAGAAGATCACAGCGGAGATTCGCGCCCTCAAAGAGGTGGCGGGAGATAATGTCCTGAAGGTGATTGTAGAGACCTGCTATCTGACAGAGGAAGAAAAAATCAAACTGTGCGAGTGTGTCACAGCCGCAGGAGCGGATCACATTAAGACCTCAACAGGCTTCGGTACAGGGGGTGCCACACCAGAGGATATTGCACTGTTCAAGACGCACATAGGACCAGAAGTGAAAATGAAAGCATCCGGCGGCATCCGCACGGTAGAGGATATGGAAGTATTCATAAATCTCGGCTGTGACAGACTAGGCACCAGTTCTGCCGTGAAAATTCTGGCGGGAGAAGAGATAAGTGGCTATTGATCGCGTATTCCTCCTTGTTTTAGACAGCGTCGGAATCGGCGCTTTACCCGATGCCGCGGCATATGGTGACGCGGGGTGTAACACGCTCCGTTCCTGCTATCAAACAGGGGAGTTGCATCTCCCTAATATGGCGCGTCTGGGACTATTCAATATAGATGGTGTGGACTATGGTTCCCCTTGCGAGGCGCCCATTGGCGCCTATGGACGCCTCGCAGAAGTCTCTGCCGGGAAAGACACCACCATCGGACATTGGGAGCTCATGGGTATCATCTCACAGAGACCCCTCCCCACGTATCCAGACGGCTTTCCGCAAGATCTCATAGCACGCTTTGAGGCGGAAACAGGATATACAGCGCTTTGTAACAAGCCCTATTCGGGGACAGAAGTACTCGTAGACTACGGCGAGACACATTTGGAAACAAATAAGAGTGTGATTGTCTACACCTCCGCCGACAGCGTGTTCCAAGTGGCGGCGCACATGGATAAAGTGCCCATTGAAGAGCTTTACCGCATCAGTGAGATTGTACGGGGACTCTTGGTGGGAGAACACGGCGTAGGTCGTGTGATCGCCCGTCCCTTTGAGGGTACCGTGGGTGCCTTCCGGCGGACAGCTCTACGGAAAGATTTTTCCAAAGAGCCTCCACGGGACACCTTGCTCAATGTCATGGAGCAAAACGGTCTCACTACCATTGGGGTAGGGAAGATTGAGGATATTTTTGCAGGCTCCGGTATTTCAGAATCTGTCCCGGCGAAGAGCAATGCGGATGGGATGAGACAGATTGAGGCATTGGTGCAAAAGGATTTCAGAGGACTCTGCTTTGTAAACTTGGTAGAGTTTGACATGTTATACGGACATCGAAACGACGCAATCGGCTATACGAAAGCCTTAAACGCCTTTGACACATGGCTTGGGCAAGTGTTGCCGGCTTTGAGAGATACGGATGTACTCCTCCTCACCGCCGATCACGGTTGTGACCCCGGCTATCCGGGGACGGATCACACGCGGGAGTATGTACCATTTTTGGCCTATGGCAAGCAGGTGCGCCAGGGTGTGAACCTAGGCACACGGGCAAGTTTTGCCGATGTGGGCAAGACAATTGGAGCAATGTTAGGAATTGACGTCCCCGTTGATGGGGAGTCTATGACGAGTGAGCTGATGCAAGACAGATAGATAGGAGGAGCGAGTATGCATCACTTTGTACTAAAGGGCGATATCTGTTACAGCACAGAAAATCGAGGGCTTGAAACGGCAGAGGATGCGTATGTAGTGTGCATAGATGGTAAGAGCGCCGGTGTATTTGCAGAGCTACCAGAGAGATATAAAGACTTGCATCTCATCGACTGTACCGGACAACTCATTTTGCCCGGACTTGTGGATTTGCATGTCCATGCACCTCAGTTTTCGTTTCGCGCATTGGGCATGGATTTAGAGCTAATTGATTGGCTGGGTACCTATACCTTCCCCGAAGAGACGCGATATGCCGACTTGCCATATGCAAAAGAAGCCTACAAGACTTTTGTACAGCATATCCAAAGGGGGCCGAATACAAGGTCAGTGATCTTCGCCACCCGCCATGTTCCCGGAACAGTGCTACTTATGGATCTGCTGGAGGAGTCCGGGCTAGTCACCATGGTTGGCAAGGTCAACATGGATCGCCACGCGCCAGACCCCTTGCGAGAAAGAGACGCTAAGGCTTCCCTCCGAGATACTCAGACGTGGCTCACAGAGACGCTAGGTCGATATGCGCGCACCACACCGATTTTGACGCCCCGCTTTGTCCCATCCTGTTCGGACGAACTGATGGAGGGACTCGGAGAGATTCAAAGAGAGTACGGACTCCCGGTTCAATCTCACCTGTCGGAGAATCAGCGGGAGATTGCGTGGGTAGAGGAACTTGTACCAAGTGCGGAGAGTTATGGGCACGTCTATTACAGAAACGGTCTGTTCGGCGGGGCAGTCCCTACGGTGATGGCCCACTGTGTCTGGCCATCTGAGGCAGAATTTGACTTGATGAAGCAACAAAAAATCTGGGTGGCGCATTGTCCTCAGTCGAATGTAAATCTATCCTCTGGTATAGCCCCTGTTCGGCGGTATTTAGACGCGGGAATCCCAGTCGGTTTAGGCAGTGACGTGGCGGCGGGTGTGCATACTTCCATTTTCCGTGCTATGGTGGATGCAATCGGTGCGTCCAAGCTCTATTGGCGGCTGGTTGATGAGGACTCGAGGCCGCTCTCCTTGGAAGAGGCATTTTATCTCGGGACACGAGGCGGCGGGAGTTTCTTCGGTCAGGTGGGGAGTTTTGAAGAAGGATTTGCCTTCGATGCCCTTGTGATAGAGGATCACACCCTCAGCAAAGAGAGGGGAAGCATCTCGGATCGACTGGCACGAGTGGTATACCTATCGGATGAAAGGCATATCCGGCGGAAATTTGTACAGGGCAGAGAACTTGATCACAGTAAATAGAAAGGTGGCCATTATATGACATTATCTGAACGCATTGAACAGAGCACCGCATATGTAGCGGAACAATTGGGAGACTTGAAGCCGGAAGTGGGCATGATCCTAGGCAGTGGTCTGGGTGAATATGCAGACTGCTTGGAGGAAGCGATAAAGATTCCTTATGGAGACATCCCCGGCTTTCTTCGCTCCACAGTAGAGGGACATGAAGGGCAATTCGTAGTAGGCAAGCGAGGCGGCTTGACCGTACTTGCCATGCAGGGACGCTTCCACTACTATGAAGGCTATAGTCAGCAAGAGATCACCATGCCTGTCCGTGTCATGCGGAAGCTTGGGATTGAGACCTTGGTTGTGACAAACGCCGCAGGGGGTGTCAATACGGCATTTGCAGAGGGAGCCCTTATGCTGATTGCAGACCATATCAACTACTCAGGCCAAAACCCTCTGATTGGCGCAAATCTGGACGAATTCGGTCCTCGCTTCCCGGATATGAGCAATGTATATACCCCAGTCTTGCGGAAGCGTCTACTAGAACGCACGGAGTCTGAGGGGATCGACCTTGCCCAAGGTGTCTATGCCATGTTCTCAGGCCCCTGTTATGAGACCCCGGCGGAAGTCCGCTTCGCCCGCGCCATGGGCGCAGACGCCGTGGGGATGTCTACTGTACCAGAGACCATGGTAGCGGCACACGCAGGGATGCAGGTGCTGGGAATCTCCTGTATCACCAACATGGCGGCGGGGATTTTGGACGCGCCGCTACATCATGGTGAGGTTGTAGAGACAGCGAATCGGGTGCGGAAGACGTTCACGAGAGTGCTTGATTTGGTGCTTGAGGTTGTTGTAGAGCGGTAGGTAAAAAAGGCTCCTTTTTCAAAGGAGCTGTCCGCGAAGCGGACTGAGGATTGTCCTTTTGTGAGCCTTACGCAAGATTGAATCCTCCGACAGGCTTCGCCTGCCACCTCCTTTGTAAAAGGAGGCTTAATTAAAATCGACTATAGATAACAAAAAGCCATTGCAGGCGTCGTGAGATACCTACAATGGCTTTTTTGGATGCTTGTATTTGCTGATAAAATGCAGTAAAATATACGAGTGAAGGGGTGAGAATTGTGGAGAAAAATCTGGTTGGTTACAAAAGAGAGCTACAAGAATATATGGACTCTCTAACAGGAGATTGGGAAAATGAGTTTGATAAGGTATTCAACCTAGCAAGAAAATTTTTTCACGCACAAGAATATGCAAATTCCGTGAAGTATTATGATAAGGCCATTGCGCTTAACCCTGATTACGCCCCATTGTACAATAATAAAGCGGCGGCATTATCTAAGCTAGGAAAGAGAAGGGATCTCATTAGTTTATGTCTGGAAACTTTGAAGTTAAATGAAAACGATAGCATTGCATTTTCAAATTTATTCAGAGAAGCAGAGTGGCAGAAGAAGCTCAAACAAACAATTCCGCAGATAGTTAACAAACCAGATACATATGATTATAAAATAAGATATATTGTAAGATATGCTGATAGTGTTGCCACTCCGTACAAGGCAAAGTATTTCCAAGTTTTTGACGATATGGGTATTTGTAATCGGTGTGGTGACTATGAGGAATATTTTTGGGTCAAATACATATTTGAAAGAACAGAAGAAAACACGTTCATCAGGGCATATCTGATCGCATTTTGTGCCGCTATATTAGAAATAAAGCGAAACCTTATTTTCAAAGACCTTGAAACAAAACCAATCGGACATTATACGAGAGTTGAAACTATAAGGCACTTAGTTGTAAAGGAATCTGGAGATAGAAATAAATTCAGACTAAATAATGTTGCGTATATGAATGATCCATCCGAGGGACACGTTTTCTTGGATATATTATCGCATGTGTTGAAAGATCAAACTTTAAGCAATTATTACTCCCTTGCAAATGGGAAAGAAGGCCGCCAACCAATAAATGACAGCGATACATATTTAGGAAGCTTTTCGACAAATGTTGATAGTTTGCCGCTGTGGGTGCAATATGGAAATAATGGTCAAGGTTGTTGCTTAATCTTCAATAGTAGCTGTTTTGATAAAGAAGAGCCTATTACGCCAGAACAAATAAGGATGCAACCTCAGCCGCAAACGGAAATAGAATATACAGAAAAAGAAGAAAAAACGGTAGCGCCCAAGTACTGTTTATATCGAGTCATTTATACAGATAGTATAGAAGACTTGAAAGAGACCACAATATACGCCCCACTAGAAAAGGTTTCAAAATTACTGTCGCATATTGATAGAGAAATGAAGAAAGTAAGTGATTCAAGTGTGCGAGAAGATCTGCGGCGTATTGTGATTAATGCAATTGACCAAATTCGCTTTCTATTTAAAAACACAGACTATGTGCATGAGCATGAATTAAGAATTGTGATCTCATCATATGATCCGAAAGAAGATGAAGGCAATAGACCAAGAGAGATCCCGCACATGTACGTGGAGATGGATAAGGAATTAGAGTATGATGAGATTATTTTGGGACCCAAAGTAGAAAAACCCAGCGAAGTAGCGCCATATGTTTATTATACGAAAAAGGTTAAGGCCGTTACAAAGTCATCTATTAAGTATCAATAAAACCTTTCCAGAAGAGAAGCGAACCCCCACCAAAGGATATGCCTTTGATGGGGGTTCATGTTGATACAAACAAATATCAGGACACGGTTCAAACAACCTTACGTTTATGCGCAAAAAAGAAAGGCACCCTAGCCTGTGACCCGCGCAACTTTGCAAGCGTCAAAAGTCTGACGGATTGGAAGAAAGGAAGCGGTGCCATCACCAATGGATTCACCTCCATCAGATGACACAAAGCATTGGTTGTAGCACAGAGATCATTGCAATACCCGCTAAAATAGACACGCTTCCGACCCAAACGCGCTACAAGAGTATCACCAACTTCCTTAATCGCGCAATGACCCACTACCAGCACCCGCCCCTCGATCTCATCGATGACAGCCGGGTCATGTCCCTTGCCCATCACAATGGTAAAGCCGCCTTTGCCCCCGTAATCATAAGCCAGGCACTGGAGCAGGGTTAAGGGATTATTCTGACAGCCTTCCTTGCAAACCCGCTCACGTCCTTTCAGAATACGGACGTCTTCCGGGTATTGGGGGTAGAGATCCCAGCTATAGCGCGCTGTGAAATCAGAGATATCCCCGACAATCTCCACATCATCCAGACTGGATACACCCCGACCATGGCCCCGGTCTATGGCGATTTGGAGATGATGGGCGTCTTCCTCCGGTATTAAACCGAACAGATGTGCTCCCACCAGATCGGCGGCTACCACGTTATCACTGCCAATCAGCACACCAAAAGGCAAGACGCACTTGTCAGCCAGAGCAGTGGCGGGATAATGTCCATGAATGGTGGCCTCCACCCCCTCGATGAGGGTGAAATCCGGCTGTAGATAACCCAGCATGTCAGCTAATTTACTAGCGAGATTGTAGTTATGGTCAGCACGCCGATCCCCAGGCTGGGGGAATGCCCACTGATTCTTTACGCCCAAGGTCACACCCGCCATGGAGTGGGTTTTGAGCTTCGGTAGATTAATGTAAAGGTTCTCCGATGCCCGTTCGATCAGATTCTCCGTCACAAATTTCGGGATATGAAAGGAAACTTCAGCATAACCGCCCTCTTCCTCCGTCTCAGAGGGTTTGCCGCGGAAAGTGAAGATCTCGTTTTTCTCCTCATCCAGAAACACCTCCCGCACACCATAGCGGCGGCAAATGTCACTGTATCCTGTCAGGGCGAATACCATGCGAGTAAAATTGCTTTGTGTACAGTTTTCAAACAGATAGATGTCCCTAGCGCCGGCCTCTTTCCAGTAACGAATGACAGCCTCGATCAGCTCAGGGCGGGTGTGGCTGTAAGGCTTACTGTCAACCGCGTTTGGTTTGAGGAAGACATCGCCACTGCTTTTGAGCATATTTTTTCCTCCGGCGGCATCGAACAACGCAGAAACAGCGGTGAACAATTCATCTTTCAGCAGGGAGGAAAGCGGTTTATACTGTGTGAATGACTCAGATTGATGCGGCGCTTGTAGACGTTTCACAGTTACAGTTGCGGCTTTTGATGACATATCTATCACAATCCTTCCATATCGAACATCTCAAAGGATGACTTCTTTTGTAACATTATATCATGAGACAGTATTTTCTCCAATTGAGATTTGAAAAAATAGTGCTTTTATAGATTAGAATATTTCTTGCTCCTGTGCAAACTTTTGGCATTCTGCTTTGTCTTTTATAATCCAACATACAAACTTATTAAGCGGTACAACAAATGAAACCAGAACAAGCATGGTTACAGTATTAAACACAACATGAAAAACAGACATTTGTATCACTGGGTCAGCGATCAATCCTTGATACCATGGGACAAGTACGTCTTGTAATGGCCAGACAATTGCCAAGAACAGAACCGCTCCCAATAAGTTGAATACTACATGAAAAAGCCCAACACGCTTTGCGTCTCGGTTACACGGCAGAGCGGCAATAATAGCGGTAAAACTTGTGCCCAAGTTTGCGCCGATTACAATAAAAATAGCCGATTCAAACGGTAATAGTCCGCTTGCAACCATAGCCACGCTAATCCCAATTGCGGCAGAGGAAGATTGTATCAAAGCGGCAAACAAGGTTCCAATCAAAAACAACCACAACGGAAAAGTAATTCTACGAAACACACCCTCAAAAAAACCAACAATGATTTCGTTGTTTCCCAATGCTGAGCTCATCATGCCCAAGCCTATAAACAGAAGACCGAATGTGATACATATATTTGCAATTCTGACCCACTTCTCATTTTTCGTTACAAGACGCATTGTCGTTCCAACGAAGACAAGGAACATGATGAAATATCTGATCCGAAATGTGGAAAACACGAACAGAAGTGATGTCAAACTGCTCCCTATGTTTATGCCCATAATTAAACCGCTTGCCTGTAAAAGAGTCAACATCCCTCCGCTAACAAGACTTATGATAATAACAGTTGTGGGGGTAGAGGATTGTGTAATTCCTACTGTAACTACGCCTAAGCCTACATTGGCAAAACGATTCTCACCCGTTTTTTTGAAAAATCGATGTAGCATTTCGGATGGTCGTCCAAATATCTTTGATAGCATAACAACTGCGAACAAAAATACGCCGATACCTATAAATAACTCTAAAACAGAAGTTGTAATATCCCAAAACAAAATAACATTCCTCCAATTAAAATAACTCGAGTTAGCATATGCTAACTCGAGTTATTTTAACAACACAGAATTCTTTTGTCAAGTATAAATTTCAATGGAAGATACTTAGTCTATAATCGACTCATACAGGTGCTATCTAAATAAAAAAGCTCAGGGGCGTCATAAAACACTCCTAAGCTTTTGGTACCAGTGGTCGGACTCGAACCGACACGATGTTGCCACCGGTGGATTTTGAATCCACTATGTCTACCATTCCATCACACTGGCACATGTACCTGAATCATTATACTCGATAACAGGCAGGAGTTCAAGTATATTTTTCGGCGGCATAGGAAAAAAGCTGTTCCGGAGCAAAAAACTGGAGGGAAGGCCGTAAGAAAGGCACCTCTGCCACGGCGGCGGCGGTACAGTTTGGAATCTCATGATAGAGAAAGCCATGGGACTCTGTTCCTGTGGCGGCACCGTCAGAAAGGGTAAAACAGATGTTGGAGAATGACTGGGAGAGATCCCCCCGCAACTTGAAATAACTTTCTTTGAGTGTCCAATAGGCGAAGAAATCCGCTTTTTGTTCCGTGTCAGCCAGAACGCGGCGGATCGTATGCGCGGAGACCGGGCGATGTGTTTCAATGTCACACCCGACAGGCATGTCGGAGACTGCGCAGAGTGCGTGTGTCTTCGAGTGGCTGAGGGAAAAGTGGACAGGATTCCCCGGCAGATAGGGGCGGCCGGCGTCTGTATAGCCGACTTCTTGCGAACTCAAAGAAAAATGTTGATCTAAAACCAAGGCCAAAAGCGCGTAGGCAAAAAGCGCCCCCGGATCATCTCCCGTGAGACGCGTAAGGCGAGTAGGGGGCAAGAGGGCTTTTAAAGCTTCGATATCTGGGGTGGGTGCATAGTGGGTGTAGGCGAGAAGCATGAGGGTATTGTCTCCGATCTTTGATGTATAGGTTGCTTAAAAGGCCTACCAAGATCTATCTTCGTGGATTGTATCCCAAATCATCTTACCACACCCCGGGCAAAATTTCCACGCTCACAGATCAGCACAAATCATTTTTGTAAGACAAAAGGCTACCAATTCTGCGCCTACTGTGATAAACTACTATAGTTATGGTATTCTGGCGTGCAGTATGTCGAAACGATACGCTGGAGAGGAGGCATTTGCTCTATGAAAAAAGTATTAGTCATGGAAGATGAGCCCAGCATCCGCAGTTTTGTGGTCATAAACCTGAAACGCGGCGGTTATGAGCCCATCGAAGCGGCCTCCGGGGCGGAGGCATTTGCACAAATGGAAGCCCACCCGGATGTGAAGGTCGCACTTTTAGATGTTATGCTCCCAGATACAGATGGGTTTGAAGTTTGCAGAAAACTGCGGGCGGCTCACCCGAAGATGGGGATTATTATGCTCTCAGCTAAGTCTCAAGAGATGGACAAGGTAACAGGCCTCATGACAGGGGCTGATGACTATGTGACAAAACCATTTTCTCCCGTAGAGTTAACCGCCAGGGTAGACGCGCTCTTCCGGCGGACAGGCGGGGAAGAGGAAGAACAGGGCGAGCTCATGCACGGACCCTTCCTACTCAACACCAAGAATCGGACGCTGGAGAAAGACAGTGAGCGGATTCGGCTTACCCAAGTGGAATATTCCATCATGAAGCTGTTTATGGATAACCCCGGCAAAGCCCTCTCCCGGGAGGAGATTTTATCGACTGTATGGGGTCGGGATTATTCAGGAGAGCTGAAAATTGTGGACGTCAACATCAGAAGACTGCGGATTAAGATCGAAGACGATGCGACAAATCCGACTTATATTACAACCGTCTGGGGATTCGGATACAAATGGGGCTTTTAGGTAAAAAACCAAAAATAGAACAGAGAGCAGAGAAACCGCAAAAGCGCGGCTACCTATATGGAATCAGACGCCGATGGCTTTTGAGCAGTTTCTTTGTTGTGCTCGCTTTTACACTGATTGCACTAGGCGGCCTTGCGGCCTTAGCGCGGGAGAGTGACCTGGTTCAAACAGCCTTTCTCATCGCCCTAGGCGTGGGGCTTGCTATTGTTGTGGTCATGCTCGTCACAAATGCACTCTTCATGCGTTCTATTGTCGTACCAGTAGGCGAAGTGACAGAAGCGGCTCATCGGATTAGTGAAGGTAGCTATGGCATTCAGCTCACCAAAAAGCACGATGACGAAATTGGTGAGCTCCGAGAGGCGATTAACAATATGTCGCAAAGATTAAGCCAGGCCGAGACACTAAAAACGGAGTTCATCTCCTCCGTCTCCCACGAACTGCGCACACCTCTCACAGCCATCACCGGCTGGGGTGAGACCCTATTATATGACGAAAGCCTATCGGCAGACAGCCGCCGTGGATTGGAAATCATCCTAGGTGAAGCGCGGAGATTATCGAAGCTGGTGGAAGAACTCCTAGAGTTCACCCGCATGGAAGATGGACGTTTTACGCTGAATATCCAACAAGTAGACATCGCTCGTGAGCTTGGGGAAACCATCTTTACTTACAGGGAGCACTTACGCCGAGATGGGATTGAGCTCACTTACACGCCTTATGAGGAAGAACTCCCCAGAATCCCGGGCGATCCGGAGCGTTTGCGGCAGGTGTTTTATAACATCTTGGATAACGCCGCCAAACACGGTCGGCATGGTGGAAAAATAGAGGTGCGGACAAAGCGGGAAGAGAGCTATATCACTGTGGGAATTAGAGACTTTGGCCAGGGAATTCCCCTTGATGAGATTGAGCATGTGAAGATGAAGTTCTACAAAGGCTCCGCCTCAAAAGAACGGGGAAGCGGCATCGGACTTGCGGTTTGCGAGGAAATCGTCCGCTATCATAAGGGACAGCTAGAGATACAAAACGCCGAGGAGAGAGGACTCTCCGTTGTGGTGAAGCTACCGATAGCGTAGTGCAAGAAGGCAAGGGGGCGAGTGGGTATGCCAAGAACCTATAATGATGTGTTCCTGAAGGTACGAAAAGAGCTAAAAGCGGCGGATATACCAAGTTATAGCCTAGAGGCGCGGCTTTTAGTCTCGGCGGCGGCAGGGAAGACGAAGGAAGAGTTTGCAAGAGACATGGGGCTTTATGTAAACCCCGGTTTTGAAGCAAAAGTGGATGGACTCCTGACACGCCGCTTAACAGGCGAGCCTTTGGCATACATCATCGGCAGTTGGGAATTTTACGGTATTCCCATCAATGTAAATCGGGACGTATTAATTCCACGCATTGATACAGAAGTGCTGGCAAGCCAGGCGATCGCAATGGCAAAGAAGCTCCCGGCGGGTAGCAGGGTGTTAGACCTCTGTTGCGGTAGTGGCTGTGTAGGACTCGCCATTGCAAAGAATTTGCCCTATATCAAGGTTGTGATGGGAGATGTGTCACCGGAAGCGATGAAAGTCAGCCGCTCCAATGTTGTGTTAAACAAACTAACCAGCCGCGTGACCTGTGCTGTGGTAGACGCACGGAGGTCGCCTCCCTATTCACTCCTCGGAGAGTTTGACCTGATTGTCTGTAACCCGCCCTATATCCCAACAACGGATATTGCCTGGCTGGACAACACCGTTCGCAATCACGAGCCAACCCTAGCCTTAGACGGCGGCGGAGATGGCTTAGAGTTTTATAAAGTAATCGTAGCAGAGTGGAAGAAGATACTAAAGCCCGAAGGCGCATTTCTTTTCGAGTGCGGCATTGACCAAGCGGCGGATGTGACGGACATTCTAATCACAAATGGTCTGACGCGAATCAAACAAATCAAAGACACCTTAGGGATCGACCGGGTTGTTGTAGGACAATTTGACAAGCGGTAGAATACGTGAGTGTATACAAGAAAACAAAAACTGTGACAAGAAATAAAACGTGAGCAGACTCAAAATATGTTGAAATAGGGAGAGGAATAGAAAAATGGCAGATAAAAAGAAAGCACCGGTACCATCGGCGGCACCGGCTACGGATAAGAAAAAAGCGCTGGAAACAGCCATGAGCAAAATCGAAAAAGACTTCGGTGCAGGTTCCATCATGCGCATGGGAGAAAAACCAGCAATCAATGTAGAGACGATTTCAACTGGTTCACTTTCTCTGGATTTAGCTCTCGGTATCGGCGGCGTACCCCGTGGGCGTATCATCGAGATCTATGGACCCGAGTCTTCCGGTAAGACAACCCTTGCCCTCCACGTGGTGGCGGCAGCCCAAAAGGGCGGCGGTGAAGTTGCATTCGTAGACGCAGAGCACGCCCTAGAGCCGGCCTATGCCAGAGCCTTGGGTGTAGATATTGACAGTCTCCTCATCTCCCAACCGGATACAGGAGAGCAAGCTCTTGAGATCACAGAAGTCTTGGTGCGCTCTGGTGCGGTTGATGTTGTCGTTGTAGACTCCGTTGCCGCGCTCACCCCTCGTGCTGAGATTGAGGGTAACATGGGTGAATCAAGTGTAGGCGTCATCGCAAGACTTATGAGCCAAGCGCTGAGAAAACTTGCAGGTGCGATTTCAAAGACAGGCTGTATCGTAATCTTCATCAACCAGCTTCGTGAGAAAATTGGTGTGATGTATGGAAACCCAGAAACCACACCAGGTGGTCGTGCGCTGAAATACTTTTCCAGCGTAAGGCTAGACGTGCGCCGGATCGAAACTCTAAAAAACGGCACCGAAATGGTGGGGAACCGTACTCGTGTAAAGGTCATAAAAAACAAGGTAGCGCCTCCCTTCAAAGAAGCGGAGTTTGACATCATGTATGGAGAGGGCATCAGCAAAATCGGGGAGATCATTGACCTCGGCGTAAAGCTGGAGCTTATCGAAAAAGGCGGCGCATGGTACACTGTCGGGGAAAATCGCTTCCAAGGCAGGGAGAATTTGAAAGAGTTCTTCAAGAATAATCCGGAAGAAGCGGATAAAATCGAAGCCCAGATCCGGGCGAATGCGGATAAGCTCATGACACCGCAAGCAAAAATCGCCGCCAAAGCCGCCGGTCGCGCTGTTGATGTGACTGCGGAGGAATTTGACGACGAATGATCATAAAAAGCGTCATACCCCATCCGAAACATAAATCCCAGCATGTCGTTTTGTTGGAAAATGGTGAAACCCTCACAGTGCACGAGGGGGCATTGACCCAGTTTTACATCTACCCAGGCAAGGATTTGTCCGTGGAAGTGAAAGAAGCGCTTCTGACGGCGGATCAAGAGCAAGGGATTAGAAGCCGGGCTTTGGGGTTTTTAGATAGACGTGCTATGAGCCGCAAGGAGCTTGTTGATAAGCTTGTCCAAAAAGGGGAAGACCGTGCGCAAGCGGAGCAGGTTGCAGATTGGCTCGTCGAGATGGGTCAGATCAACGAAGAGGAATATGCGGGCGCTATTGTCCGTCATTATGCGGCAAAAGGCTACGGCAGAAAGCGGATCGAGCAAGAACTCTGGCGCCGCGGTGTAGAGAAAGAGGTCTGGGATCAGGCCTTTAGCGAGATGCCGGAAGATACAGATGAGACTATTGATCGCTTCATTGAGTCAAAACTCCGCGGAGAGATACCAGACCGCAAAGAGGAAAAGCGTGTAACAGATGCCCTCATGCGCCGCGGGTACGGTTGGGACGAAATCCGATCAGCCATGCGGCGGTATGTGGAAGAGAACTGACATATGAAGTGGCGCAGGTAATTTATATTACGAGCAGGAGAAAAGCATGATGGAAACGGCCGACAGAAAGCACAACTATATTAAAAGAGGTGCTGTAATAGGTGATAATCTTGGCTGGTTAGGAGTTATACTTCCCTTGCCTTTATTTATATTATTATCTGCTATGTTAGCTTTAATCGGGAGCGGAATTGGATTCATTACATATTTAACAAGCAAGCGGATAAAAAAGCGTACCGAATAAGCAAACGCAGTACAAAAGTTAGACCGTGTGAGCGGTTCGGCAATCGGTAATGAAGAAATTTTATATTTGGAAAGGAAGGGGCACATGGTAAGACTGACGCGAGAACACGCTTTCATGTTCTCAAATAATGCCTATAAAATATTTATTGATGACAGTTATCGCGGCGAGATAAACGTGAATGAAACAAAGGAGTTCCCTGTTGACCCTGGAAAACATTCAATTTATGCTAAAATAGCCGGGTATGACAAATGTGATGACGGGTATGACAAATGCAGGTGCAAAAGCAATAAACTCTGCTTGGAGATAAGCGCCTCTGTACTTGATATTGAAGTTGGGTCTACGTTATCGCTCCTGTGGTTTTTAATTCCTGTAATCGGATGTTTGATGATAGGATTTTTCTTATACAGCACTAATATCATTATTATAAACTCTCCACTTCTTGTTGGATCCTTTAGCATTGGCGCGGGCGCATTCATAGCGGCCTTACTTGCTAAAGTTTCAAGAAGAAAATACCTGTGGATAAAGCAAAAACAAAGCCGTAGAAAATAAGCATACTGCGAAGAAGGTCACCCAAATCCCCCGCAAAGGAGCACCCGCGATGTCAAACATAGCCCTGATCTCATTGGGATGTGCAAAAAACCAAGTCAACCTAGAAGAAATGCGCCATTTGCTGGAAGCCGCCGGTCATGTGATTGTGGCAAACGCGGAGGGAGCGGATATTGGCATACTTAACACCTGTGGTTTCATTGACGCGGCAAAAAGTGAAGCCATCGGGCATATTATGGAACTCGGCGAGATCAAAGCGGCGGGTGGTTTACATAAAATCATTGTCACCGGCTGTTTGAGTCAACGATATGGCGAAGAGATCTTTGCAGAATTGCCCGAAGTAGACGCAGTCCTTGGCACCGGTAGCTATCATGAGATTGTAGGTGCGGTAGAACGTTTACTGCAAGGAGAAGAAAAGGTAGCCATCTTTGGTGACATTGACGCGGCGCTTGGGGATACCCACCGTACCATCACAAACTCTCCCGGCTGGGCGTATTTGAAGATTGCAGAAGGCTGTGACAATAACTGCGCCTACTGTGTGATCCCAAGTCTGCGCGGGAAATTCCGTTCCCGTTCTATGGAGGGACTCCTAGACGAGGCTCGGCACTTGGTAGAGGATCATGGTGTGTATGAGCTAATCCTTGTCGCACAGGATATCACTCAGTACGGCAAAGACCTGTACGGTGAGAGACAGCTTGCAGAGCTTATCGAAAAACTGGCGGAAATTCCGGGACTTACATGGATTCGTCTACACTACTTATACCCGGATGGCATTGATGATGCACTCATTCAAACCATTCGTGACACAGAGAAAGTCGTGCCTTATCTAGACATTCCCATTCAGCATATCAGCGACAAGATCCTCACCGCAATGCGCAGAAGGGGCTCTGGGACGGAGGTGCGCAGTCTGCTCCGGAAATTACGCAAAGAAATCCCAAACCTTGTTTTACGTACAAGTCTGATTACCGGTCTCCCGGGTGAGGGAGAAGAGGAACTGGAAGAGTTGGCAAAGTTCCTGCAAGAGGCGGAAATCGAACGTGTTGGCATATTCCCATATTCCCCCCAAGAAGGAACTGACGCGGCTTCTATGCCAAATCGCACCACAGCGGAAGAAGCAGAGCGGAGAGCGGAATTGCTTTCTGATCTTGCGAACCAAATCCTAGACCGCTTCAACCAAGCGAGAATCGGACAAGAAGCACAAATCCTTTGCACAGGGTATGACGAAGTACGCGGTCTCTATTATGGCAGAAGTTACGCAGAGAGCCCTGACATAGACGGCCTGATTTGGCTGGAGACAGACAAAGAACTCACCCCCGGCGCTTTCTATCAGGTGCGTTATCAGAGAGAAGAAGATGGCGAACAAATCGGGGAGGTGTTGCTATGACCACAGCAAGCAAGGTGACCATGCTTCGCATCCTATTGATCCCATTTTTCATGGCGGCGGCGCTCTTAGAGTTTCGGCATTCAGACATAATCGCCCTCGCCCTATTTCTCGTAGCCAGTATTACCGATGGGATAGACGGTTATATTGCGCGAAAATACGATCAAATCTCAGATTTCGGCAAGTTCATTGATCCCCTAGCGGATAAACTCCTTGTCACAAGTGCGCTCCTCATCTTTGTCCAGTGGGGCATCATGCCAGCCTGGGCGCTGATGGTGGTCTTAACAAGAGAATTCGCCGTCTCCGGCCTCCGCATGATCGCCGCCGCAAAAGGAGATGTCATCGCGGCAGGCGGAAGCGGGAAGATCAAAACGGTGGTCACAATCCTTGGTATTTGCTTCATGTTGGCGACAGTGAATATGGAGATGGCAGTGGGAAATCAAATTGTCATCGCGCTCATTTTGTTGACAACGGTATACTCTGGAGTTGAATATTTTGCAAAGAATTATAGAGTATTAGAGATGAAGTGAGCATACAGATCCAAAGTGAAAATCCCTGGTATGATAGGTGTCATACTAGGGATTTGGTTCGTTTTTGGTCAGAAAATCCTTTGTTACTTCCACAAAAAAGTGAGGATATTTTTCAAAAGTCGGTGCGTGCCCTTCAAACGGGACGTTGAAAAAAATGGAATTTGGTATCTTCCTTGTCATTGCAACATAACTTTCCAGCGACTCCATATCATCGTTACCCCGGACAATGAGCGTGGGTATATTGATCCTTGCAGTATCTATGTTTGGATAGCCGTCTGCGGATTGATCAAACCACATTTCCTCTACACATTTGATAAATCTATATGCATCAGGCTGTGGATTGTGTTGCTCGTACAAATCAAAATTATGCTGAAACCCGGTTATATAGTCCTCATGCGTAATGTCTGCAAAAAAACTTTCGTTTAGTTCGGGACAAGATTGATCACACAATGCGCCGATGGTTACGATTTTTTGTATTGCAACTTTGTCAGACAGTGCAAGTCGATAAGCAACAACCCCGCCGTCACTAAAGCCGATAATAGTAACATCATTGAGTTTCAAGTGCGTGATAATTGCCTCAACGTCTAATTGCAAACGCTTATATGTTAGTTTTTCTGTTCCCAAAGTGGATTTTCCGTGTCCTCGGCTGTCGATACCTACAATATGGTAGGTATCTGCAAACAAAGGGATAATGGGATTATAGTCGGTAATATTTCCCATTCCACCGTGAAGAAAGAGTAAGGCCGGCTTTCCTATGTTTTCTATCACTTCATAGTATATATTTGCATCAGCAACTGCAAGATAATTTCCTGTCTTGTAATCAAATTCGACTTTTCTCATTTTTCCTCGCCTCTTCGATTTTCTGAATAGAATCCTGTCTAAGCGCTTCCCGGAGTGTACTTAAATACGCAGAATACGCAACATTTTCTGTTCCATAAGTCAAGTTTTCCGAATACTCAAGAGGGAGCCAAGTGTCAATGGACGCTTCATTGTGAGAAAGAACGGCTTCCATACGATCAAGCGCCTTAAACAGCTTTGCTTCTGCTGTGCGGAGTTCCGCCATTTCAGAAAACAGACCCGCAAACTCATGTGCAAGGTTATCAGGCAAGAGCTTGAGCAAGCTGGCTATGGCTAAATCTTCTCTTTCCTCATCCTGTTTTGTTTTTTGAAAGGATGGGATATCGCCGGTAATTGCCTCGCCAAAATCATGAATGAGGCACATGGTAATCAACTTTTCCCGGTCTACCTGTGGGAACTCTTCAGCAACCAATAATGCCATAACAGCAAGCCGCCAACTGTGTTCGGCTACACTTTCCTGTCTGCCGCTAGAAGTCCAGCTGTGGCGTGTATTACATTTTAGCTTCTCTATGATAGTTAGAAATTCGATCAATTTTCTCGGATGCAAAATCAATTCAACTCCTCAGAGGACGATATCGTGTCTGCAATTTCCGACATTATACGCTACCCCTTTCTATTTTGCAAATAAAATAACTGAAATTCAAAAAAATGCATTACAAAAGAAGAATTGTTCGTTTTGTTCGCTTTGGCTTTTGTATACTACGAATGGAATCTAAACAAAAGGGAGGAATATATAAATGGAAAATGAAAATATGACAAAACAAAGTCAAAGAGTAGAAAATTTAGAAAAGCTTGTTTGGAGCGTCTTTCGAGCCTTGGAAACCTATATCACAATCAGCGAGTTGGAGATTCGGGAGAAATACGAAGACGAAACACCTAAATAAAAAAACGCTACACCCGGTCACAGTCGGATGTAGCAATTTTTTGTTGTGAGAAAGCTAGCTTTCAAATACCTTTGTGCGATCAAAGGCAGGGTTCGTTATATACACATTCCGCCTGTTCATACGCTCTCTGGCAAGTTCGACAGCCTCACCAAAGCGCTGGAAGTGGACAATCTCACGTGCCCTTAGGAAGCGGATGACATTGTTGACATCCGGATCATCCGACAGGCGCAGGATATTATCGTAAGTTGTGCGTGCTTTTTGTTCAGCCGCCATACTTTCTACAAGATCTGTAATCACATCACCCTTAACAGCAAAGGTAGCGGCTGTCCAGGGAGTACCCGATGCAAACTGCGCATAGACGCCTGCCGTATGATCAACAAAATAAGTCTCAAGTCCAGCACGCTTGATTTCCTCTTCTGTCATATTACGTGTCAATTGGTGGACAATGGTAGCCACCATCTCAAGGTGACCAAGTTCTTCTACGCCGATATCTGTAAGTAAGGCTTTGAGTTCCGGATAAGGCATGGCGTACCGCTGGGACAGATAGCGAATGGAAGCACCCAGCTCACCGTCGGGCCCGCCGTATGGCATTAGGTATAGAAAAAAGAGTGTTTACCAAACTCCATCGGGTGGGTTAATTGCGTTAGGTAAAATAGCAATACAAAAAGAATTAGCTTGTACGTTTAGGGTGGTTCCAAACAGTCCCCAAGTACGAAGCTAGTTCTTTTTGTCGTTTTTCTGCTTGCTCTTTTGTTGGTGGGTTTGTGACAATTACTGCGATTGAGTTATCCTTGTCAGCTTTTTTCATAAACTCATATCAAGCTCCTTTGCATTGCTGATATAAGTTTATGATTCGCTGGTTGTTCATTATTCAGCAAGATGGAGAGAGTAGAGTCCAAAATGAAAAACAATTATGTCTTATATTCGCGTGAAAACAACAATAAAATGCAAAAAATATTGATTTTTCTGGAAAATACGTTATAATATGTTCTCATAGGAGTTGAGAACATGGAAAAAAATGTAAAGGAAATACTAAAACCGTATCGCGTAGAAACAATGCTTTCAGCATTTGAAGAGACACGCCCAGGACAAAGTGTTGAATATTTACCACCATTGATAAATTCAAACAGAGTAGAGTGGACTGATGGATATGGCACAGTTGAAGGAGAAATTGGTATAACAGACCCATCATATAAAAATCAACGAATTATTCAGAGAATGAGACGCTATCATTTTGAAATAATCAAAGAAAAACGCAAGGAAGTAGTAATTAAAAAAATTGATGTTACCATAAGAATTTATACATCTATAGATAATTCGACAGAGCACATAAGCATTTCACCAAGCTTACAAAATAGTGATGGTAAATATTGGTATATGTCATTTGACTTTAAGTATGACGCAAAAAGTCCTATGAGAAGATATGATGAAAGTGATGATACGAAATATATTGAAAGCAATTATTGGGTTCGTGGAGATATTGGTTCAAATCCATTTAGAAATCAACCTATTATTGCAGAAGTTTATGCAAAAGCAAGAACAATAGCTACTGATCTGTGTAACCCTAAAAAGCGATATGATACAAGTGAATTAATTGATTTGTTAAAATCACTTGATAGCGAGGAGATAAATCACAGTTTGTTAAGTTGGAATTATATTGTAAGACAGCAAGAAGAATATAATGTTAAAATAAAAAAATAGATGGTAATAGTTAGTCGGATAATAGCAATCTATATGGTTGCTATTTTTTTGTAGAATTCTCAAGCATACTGGCAAATAATGTTGACTTTTGAAAATGTGCTTGTATAATTAGTGAAATAACGGTTTATAGGGAGAATATAGATATGACAATCAATTATGATATTCTTATTAGGGTAGCCCCAATTGTAATTGCAATTATTTCACTTGTCTTTGCCTTTATTTCTGAAGCAAGAAGAAGGAGAGAAAGAAAAGAATCTGAAGAAACAAGACAAGAGGAAAGAGAAGAATCTGAGGAAGCGAGACAAAAGGAAAGAGAAGAAAAAAATAAACCAAAGCCACAGTTACTTGGACTAGATATTCCTCTAAGCACTTTCAAGGTGCAAGCTGGGGAACACGTTAATTGGGTTGAAGGACATTCAATTCAGAAGGAGCTTGAACCATACATCTTGGGTGAAGCTCGCAAAATGAAAGATACTGTTTGGTCTTATAAGGGGAAAAGGCACTTATTTATAAATTTGTGTAATAAACATATAAAAAACACAAAACGTGCTGTCCTTGCGTTTGATATTCTAACTATCAAAATTGGATTTAGCGACAGCAGTATAAAGCTTTTACGCATAAAAGATGTTTATACATTGAGGGGGGACAAGATAATTGGCGAAGGTCTTGAATGCGATAAAGTAGAATTTCCTGTTCGAGGCTCTAGTGTGGAAATCCCAGTTATATATACGTACGAAGATGGAACTGATACGTCTATATGTGTGCAAAATTTGTATGAAGATAAGATGAAATTTGAAAAAGGCGGAGGAACAGCAGAGGACATTAGCCTTTTGAAAGAAAGAAGTAATGTCGATAGATATATGAATTGCACCGAAACAGCATATTTACTAGAGTGTGAAACCCATGAGGGTAAATTATATAAATATTCATTTTATGTTGAAATAGACGAAAATGGAGAAAGTATGTTTCCTCTTGAAGGAATAGATGAAAGTGAATTTTACAAGAGATATTCCGAAAAGTTAGTTAAAATTATACAAGAGCGTGACAAAAAATATAATTGCTAAATTCCATTTCCCATTTCAAAAAACAAGCCAACATTGGGGCTTGTTTTTTCTTGTCCAAAAAGAGGTGTAACCACCCTGTAACCAACACATAAAATGAAATATGCCAGTTACACAAAGGTTACACCTTGAACTCTCCCACAGATCAAGGGCAAGCAGATATTCCCTAATCCATTCTAGCATAATAAGGTAATGACCTAATATATATTACATATATATTAGGTCAGGAAAGGAAGTGTGTAGAGTATGATGATATATGACTTGCTTGCGTCCTATAAGGATTATCTCTTAGAGACTTACAGACCCTCCACAGCAGGGACTTATTACAAAAGGCTCTGCACTCTCCTAGCAGATCAGAGTTTATCAGATACAACAAACAGACTTGATATAGAAAAAGTCTTTGATAAGCTAGGCACGATCAAGCACAGGAACTATTTTTCGCAGTCTAAAAACGCTTTCCTTCACTTCTGCGAATTTCAAAACATTAGCCTGTCCTCTGATACGCTAGAGAGTATCAAGATATTAGAAGAAGCTACACGGAAGAAATACAGGAAATTTGAACCCATTGAATACAGCCAAATACACACAAGGATCAAGCACATCAAAAATAAGAAGCTAAAATTGTGCTACCAAGTGATCATAGCTACTGGACTGCGGGTATCTGAATTAGCGAGTATATTCCCTAGTGATTGTATTGTCACAGATGACAAGATAATTTTCCACTTCACAGGCAAAGGCGGAAAGCGTGAGACAGCTACGCTTCAAGCGGTGGAATACCCAAGTCTGTATCAGAGGGGGAAAGAACATATTCAAAATACGTCCCAAGGTAAGAAGCTCTTTTATTCGGCTAACTATTTACAGACTAAGGCGAAGGAGCTAGGTTTTAAGTGTCATGATCTAAGGCGGGTATATGCAAAGGTAGAATACAAAAAATGCCGTTCAAAGTCGCAAGTAATGAAGAAAATGCGTCATTCTAGCATAAAAAATACAAACATATATTTAAGAAGCAAAGTGAAAATCTAGTTTTCCTTTTTTCATTAGAGGTGGTGAGACATGAAATTATTAGATTTGGTGGTCAAAGAATATATCGCCATTGTTGAAATTTTAGAGGTTGATAGCCCCATAGAAAATGATAGGATCATTATTGATCGTGAGCATTTCAAAGAGCTATTAGAAAAATATGCTTATATGACCTTCTCAAAAAAGACGAAGGTATATAAGGACTTAAACTTTATCATCCATGATGGCAATAACTACACCATGCCTTATAAAGATAAGGAACTAAAAAAGACGGTTAGAAAGGTTATCATTAACTATAGGGCATATAAAATGATAAAGCACTTATACGAGACAGAGGTCAATATCTAAAAGAATTGAAGTATTGGGGGTGGTAGTATGATTCTTCTCAAGTTGCTTTACTATGGGACTTGGAAAATGGCAGACGAGAGCAATCTTGCTCTCACTTGGTATGCGTTTCTGATCGGAACAGGGATTTTATCAGTGATATTTTTTGAGGGCTTTGTATCTGTTATATTGATAATATTATTCATATCCGCTTTTCTCTTGGGGATTAGGTATTATAGGCTCTACATCCTTCCCATTAAGCAAATGAGAGAATTTTTCGATGGAGTGTTTGCGGAGATGAAATTTCAAGTAGCGGAGCGATACCCCTACTTTTTATCAAAGTCGGATATATCTAAACTGATAGTAGCCTACTCTTTCAAAACACATATCCCCTTGAAAATGTGGATGGCTAAAAAAGACCATTTTGAGATGTATTTAAACGAGAGGATAATAGACATAAAGCAAGATGAACATGATAAAAGAACAATCCATCTACACGTCCAGCGAGAGCCTTTACCCGAACTGATCAGGTGGAGAGACAAATATATTCATGAAGATAACATTCTCAATATCGGTGTCAGTCATTATGGGCTTGTCTTAGGGATGGATTTAGAGCGTCACCCACATTCTTTTATAGCGGGGGAAACAGGTAGCGGAAAGTCAAACATATTAAAGTGCTTAATTCATCAAGCATTATATAAGGGGTTCGAGGTTGTATTGATCGACTTCAAGCGTGGAGTATCATTCTCAGAGTTTAGCAGTGCCGTAGCCGTGTACTACGATTATAAGGAAGTTCTAAAAAAGCTTTCCTTTTTAGTTGGTGAGACGGATAGCCGACTTGATAAGTTTAGAAGTGTTGGGGTAGACAACATAAATGACTACAATCGTACTACCGAAGATTGTTTAAACAAAATAATTGTATTTATTGATGAACTGGCAGAGCTATTAAAAACCAAAGACAAAGAAACAGCGAGTATCTTAAACAGCAGTATAGAGACATTAACCCGCCTAAGTAGAGCGGTTGGGATTCATTTGATAATGGGAATCCAAAGACCCGATAGCACGATCATAAGCGGTCAGATCAAGAATAATGTTTCGTATCGGGTGTGTGGGCGGTTCGTTGATAAAGAACCTAGTAGAATAATGCTAGGCAGTGATACAGCTAATACCTTGCCAAACATTAAGGGACGGTTTATTATAAAGGATGATGATCTACACGAAGTACAGAGCTTCTACTTTGAGGGGAATAACATTCCTCAACGGATAATAGAAGAACCACCACCAATAGAGCAAACAGAACCTAGTCCAGTTAAAGAAAATATAACGGATAGCAATACCAGTGTTTCCAAACAAAAAGAACCAGTAAAGCGGTCAACTGATTTTGAATTTGATTTTAGCAATTTAAAGAAATGAAAAACACGAGGGTTAAAGAAATTTAATCCTCGTGTTGTGTTTTTTGAAAATCTAGCCAGTCTTTCTCACTACCCCAAAAACTCCCATCGGGTGCTTGAAAAAATTCAT
>Ga0131853_10001095_pt1 | contig 49227 bp, 41 predicted proteins | sample TergutLab28metaG_FD_92764 | JGI IMG/M metagenome (GOLD analysis project Ga0131853, IMG submission 92764) | Labiotermes labralis P1 segment gut microbial communities from Petit-Saut dam, French Guiana - Lab288 P1 (version 2) (version 2) | ecosystem: Host-associated > Arthropoda: Insects >... | reverse complement strand
TGCGAATTACCTGCCGAAACCATAGGCATTGAAGCAAACTTATTTTCCGTAAACGATGACAGTTGTAGTACTTGGTTCAAATCAACGACTTCTGATGTCAATTCAAGTTCTGTTGTGCCAAGTTCTTCCAGAAAAAATTCTTCTTCTCCTTGATACGCAGAAAGCGTAATGCCGGAAAGCCCCAAGGACACTGCCATCAGCAGAGAAATGCATTGCATGATGTTTCTTTTCACTTAAAAACCTCCTATATTTGTGCATTCGTGTCACAACCAATTTGTGACTACTCTCAACATCTCCCATTAGCTTATACCAAATAAATGCAATTGTAAAGAAATTTGTCACATCAGGTAAATTCGCGTCACATCTGGCCGCAATATGTATTCCAGTACACGCATTACCATCAACAAAAAAATCGCTCAAGCGAATACGCGAGCGATTTTTTGTCAAAGTTTTTATTTCTGAAGTTTTATTATTTAAGCCAATGCCTGCTCTAAATCTCCAATAATATCGTCGATATGCTCGGTGCCTATGGACAGGCGGATTGTGGTTTCGGATATGGCAGAGGCTTTTAATTCTTCGGCAGTCATTTGGGAATGGGTGGTTGACGCGGGGTGAATTACTAAGGATTTAACGTCCGCTACGTTTGTCATGTGTGTAAATAGCTTTAATTTTTCGATGAATTTTATTGCCGTGTCTTTGTCGCCTTTTAATTCGATGGTGTAGATTGCGCTTGCGCCGTTTGGAAAATATTTATTGTATAGTGCGTGGTGGGGGTGGCCGGGAAGCGACGGGTGGTTTACGGCGGAGACTTTCGGGTGTTTGGACAAGTATTCAGCTACTTTAATGGCGTTTGAAACATGGCGCTCCACACGAAGCGAAAGAGTTTCCAAGCCTTGTAAGAATAAAAATGAATTAAGCGGTGCAAGAGCCGAGCCTAAATCGCGCAATAAAACTGTGCGTGCCTTTATAATGTAGGCGGCATTGCCCGCGACTTCCGTAAAAATCGCGCCGTGATAGCATGGGTTTGGTTGCGAAAGGCTTGGGAATTTATCATTTTGCGCCCAATCGAAATTGCCCGAGTCAATTATAATTCCGCCGATGGTTGTGCCGTGTCCGCCGATAAACTTTGTAGCGGAATGAACCACGATATCCGCACCGTATTCAATGGGGCGAAGTAAGTACGGCGTTGCAAATGTGTTGTCTACGATTAGAGGAATGCCGTGTTTATGTGCCACGTTTGCAAGAGCTTCGATGTCTGCAATGGTGGAGTTCGGGTTGCCTATACTTTCAACGAAAATTGCTTTTGTGTTCGGCTTAATAGCCGCTTCAAAGTTTTCGGCGGCTCCGTTCGCAAATGTAACGTCAATTCCCATTTCCGGCAAAATGCTGTTAAACAAAACGAAGGTTCCGCCGTAAAGATTTACGTCGGAAACGATATGGTCGCCAACTCGCGCTATATTTTGAACGGCGTAATGTATCGCAGACATACCGGATGCGGTCGCTAATGCTCCAACGCCGCCTTCCAATGCCGCCATGCGTTTTTCAAAAACATCGGAAGTAGGGTTCATTAATCGCGTATAGATATTTCCCGGCTCGGTTAGCGCAAAACGCCCCGCCGCAGTCGCCGCATCCTTAAACACAAAAGCCGCGGTCTGATAAATCGGCACCGCTCTTGAATCGGTAAACGGATCGGGAATTTCCTGCCCTGCGTGAACTTGCAATGTTTCAAATTTGTACATAAGTCTCCTCCATTTTTTATACTAACGCCGTCAAATCGTACGGTGTTTCTTGATACACGTGGTAGTTTAACCAGTTTGCGAAAAGTAAATGTGCATGAGCGCGCCAACGCATTTCCGGCGGATTATCGGGATTATTTTCGGGATAATAATTGCAGGGTACTTTTGCCTTCCCGTACTTTTTTATATCACGGCGATATTCATTATCAAGGGTGTAATGGTCGTATTCGGAATGGCCTGTCACAAAAACTTGGCGAAGATTCTCGCTTGCCGCGATATAAAGCCCTGCTTCCTCCGATGTCGAAATAATCACAAGCCCTGCGTTTCTTACGTCTTCTTCGCGAACGTCGGTGTATCTGGAATGCGGCGCAAGATACGGGTCATCGAAGCCGCGTGTTAAACAACACGTCGGAATCAAAACCCGGTGCGGATATACGCCCGAAAGTTTCTCTTCCAGTGTATATTTTTCCACGCCGTAATGATAAAAAAGACCCGCTTGAGCCCCCCAGCAAATATGCATTGTGCTGTATACATGAGTTTTTGACCATTCCATAATCGCACAAAGCTCGGGCCAATAATCGACTTCCTCAAAAGGAAGCTTCTCGACGGGCGTACCCGTAATAATTAATCCATCCAGCACACTATTTTTGATATCGTCAAACGTCTGATAAAACGCGTCCAAATGCTCTTTCGACGTATTTTTTGAAATATGTGAACTCATATGCAGCAACACAACTTCAACCTGTAAAGGCGTATTCGACAACATTCTAAGAAGCTGTGTTTCAGTCTCAATCTTCGTAGGCATCAAATTAACAATGCCTATCTTCAACGGGCGAATATCCTGCAACAACGCCTGTCTGCTTGACATATAAAAAACATTTTCCGCTTTAAGAGTCTTTGCCGCCGGCAAATCAGCCGGCAAATTAACGGGCATATATTTACCTCCTACGTCAACAGCATTCTGTCAGATGCCATTTCTTCGCCGCTTGCGTGTTCAAACATTTTTAATAAATCAGGCACAGTCAAGTTGGCTTTTTCTTCGCCTTTTACGTCCAGGATAATATTGCCTTCGTGCATCATCATTATACGGTTGCCGTTTTTTAATGCGTCGCGCATGTTGTGGGTTACCATCAGGGTTGTTAGTTGGTTTTCGTGAACGAGTTTGTTTGTTAGTTCCAGGACGATTTTGGCGGTTTTCGGGTCAAGGGCGGCAGTGTGTTCGTCTAAAAGCAAAACACGCGGTTCTTTAAGGGTTGCCATTAGAAGAGACAATGCTTGCCGCTGACCGCCCGAAAGCAAACCCACTTTATCTGTGAGACGGTTTTCGAGCCCCAGCCCCAAGGTTGCAAGGCGTTCGCGATAGAGTGAGCGTTCCTTTGCGGATATATGCCAGCGAAGACTGCGTGTTTTTCCTCTGCGATAGGCAAGCGCGAGATTTTCTTCGATGAACATATCGGCGGCTGTTCCCGCGCGCGGGTCTTGGAATACGCGTCCCAAATATAACGCGCGTTTATGCTCGGGCAAATGTGTTACGTCAACGCCGTCCACGGTTATTTTTCCTTCGTCGGGAAAAAATGTGCCGGCGGTTATGTTTAAAAGCGTACTTTTCCCTGCGCCGTTTCCGCCTATTACGGTTACATAATCGCCTTTTTCCAAATTAAGCGAAACACCGTGAAGCGCGCGTTTTTCAATAGGTGTGCCGGCTTCAAAAGTTTTTTTAATGTTTGTTAGGTTCAACATTATGTATCCCCCTTATTGCGGTTAAATTTTGGTATGAATTTTGATGTTTTCTCACGAATCAGTGGCATACAAAGAGCAAACGCAACTATGATTGCGGTAACAAGCCTCAAGTCTGTTGACCGCATAAAAGTTAAACGAGAATTGTTCAGCGCGGCGGCAATAATAAATCTGTAAATAATCGAGCCGGCAACAATGGCTATAAGACTCGTCCAAAATCTGCGTGGACGGAAAAGTACCTCTGCTATAATTACGGAAGCAAGCCCAATTACAATGGTTCCTGCGCCCAAAGCGAACCCGCAAGCGCGACCATTCCGTTTGAAATCATCAGGCAGGCGATAATCATGATATCGGTATTGATTCCTTGCGCTTTAACCATTTGTCTGTTATTTCCCGTAGCTCGGACTGCACTGCCGAATTCCGTTCCCATAAAACAATAAAGCAAAGTACATACGATAATTACAACAATCAACGCAAGTAAAATTCCCGCGTTTGACCGCGAAAGCCCCCAATTCTGTAAAAATGTAAAGACCGTCGTAACCCTTTGTGGCCCGTGCGGAAGAAGTGGAATATTAGAAGCATCCATAATCCGCAGAACCACAGAATACGATGCAACCATAGTTAAAATTCCCGCAAGTATACTGGGAATTTTCAACTTAGTATGTAAAAAGCCCGAACATAAACCGGCCGCACTTCCCGTAAGCACCGCTAAAAACGTAGCCAAAAACGGATTAAGCCCGCTCGAAATCAAACGGGCACCCATGCCCGCGCCCAAAATAATTGAACCTTCTACACTCAAATCCGGCATCTCTAAAATCCGAAACGCCAAATAAACCCCAATCGCCATGAGCGAAAAAATCAGCCCCAGCGACACCGCACCTTGTATCACAACAAGATTATTCTGAAAAAACTGTATGATAAACATTCGCTTTTTCTTCGCACCTTTCAAAAAAATAAAAATATTTTTTGAAGAGAGGGACTTAGGGGGAGAGAACTATTTCTAAAAAAGATTCTCTCCCCCTAATATCCTTTTATTTAATTGTTAAAAATTATTATTCTGCTTCCGGGAACCATACATAATCTGCGAAACGTGCGGGAATTTCAATGCCCAGTTCTTCTGCCATGAAGCCGTTTACGATATAGTTGAGGTCAAGATCCATGCCGAAGCGAATTGGCATTTCTGCGGGGTTTGCGCCGTTTACAAGAATGTCGCGTGCCATTCTTCCGGATTCAAAGCCAAGCTCGAAGTAGTTGATGGAAAGGGTTGCAAGCCCGCCACCCATTGTCATTTGGTCTTCACCGGCGAACGCAGGTACGCCTGTTTCGATTGCAACTTGCCCGACAATCGGCATTGCATCAGCGTGTGTGTTGTCTGTGGGAATCCAAATTGCATCGACGTTTGCGGCAAGTGAAGCGATGTTTTGCTGAACTTCTCCTACCGATGCCACAGTTCCGGTGCGAACATCCAAACCGAGTGATTCTGCGTACTCGATTGCAATTTCAGCTTGATATACGGCGTTTGGTTCGCTGGATGCGTATGCGATTCCAAGTATCTTCAAGTCAGGCACGAATTCAAAAATCATGTCGATTTGATGCTGAATCGGATTCATGTCGGACGCGCCTGTTACGTTGAAACCGGGTGCGTTGTTGCTTTCTACAACGCCTGCGCGTTCATAGCTTGTTATTGCGGTTCCTACGATGGGAATTGTGTTTGATGCCGCAAACATTGATTGTACGCTTGGTGTGGCAATCGCTAAAACCAAGTCAACATTGTTGCCTACAAATCTGTCTGCGATGGTTGCAAGAACGTCGCGGTCACCAAGAGCGTTTTGAAGGTCAATATTAGCGTCTACTCCGTAATTGTCTAGCGCTGCTAAAAATCCTTCCTGCGCCGCAAGAAGCGCTGGGTGGTCTGTTAATTGGATAATTCCGATTTCAAATTTTTGTCCTTCCACTACAAAAGGAGCGGGGTCAGTGTCAACATCTTCGGCTACGTTTGTATCCGGGACGTCGGTTGTGGTGTCTTCTTCTGTTTCTCTTACCGATGTTAATTCACCCGCAGCAGGTGTGGGCGCTTCTGCGGGCGTACACGCAACAATGCCCATCATCAAAAATGCGGCAACAATCAGCATAAGTAAAACTTTAGTTCTTTTCATTTTTCTTTCTCCTTTAAAATAAAATTTAAAAATAAAATCACAAAGTGGATTATACGCCCTTCGCAAAATGCCGTCAATGTTTTTATTACATTTACATTACAAAAAACTATGTTATAATTATTGGAAGTATCATAGTTGTTGCTATCGAGAATAGCAACAACCAGTAATTCCATTTACGAGGGAGGCGGTTCTATTGGTGTATTTTTTAGCGGGAATGAAGGGCGAAGGAAAAACCCGGAAGCTAATTGAAATGGCCAATCAAAACGCAAAAGAAACAGATGGTAATTTGGTTTTCATCGACGATGACAAGCGGCACATTCACGACCTGCACCGCGATATTCGGTTCGTGGAAGCGGGAGCGGGCGAGCTTGCGAATTATCGTGAATTTATCGGTTTTGTGCTGGGAATTTTGGCTATGAACAGCGATATCCGGCACATTTATGTAGACGGCATTAACAATATTTTAGCGAAAGACGTTGTGGAAAACGACTGCCTTAAAAAAATGAAGGACAGGCTTGACACTTTGGCAAAAACACATCATGTTGCCTTTACGATAAGCCTGCACTGCAATCGCGACAACCTGCCGGAAGATATAAAGGCGGTATTAATTTAAAAAGAGCGGAGTTGCCTAAAAGCAACTCCGATACATAAAAGCGTTAGGGGTTTGCCAATGGAAAAAATACGTTTAATATACAATCCGTTTTCGGGCGACAGGCGTTTTAAAGATGTATTAGATTCCTGCGCGGAAATTTTTTACGACGCGGGATTTTTAACCAACATAGTTCGTGTCACAACGGAAAAAACTATAAACGCGGCAGTGCAAGGCATTTCGGATGAATACGCGGTCGTCGTGGCAGGCGGCGACGGCACGGTCAACATGGCGATAAACGCGATGAAATGTCACGGAAAAGAAACGCCGCTTGGAATAATCCCCGCCGGAACCGCAAATGATTTCGCTTCGTTTTTGGAAATACCGAAAGAGCCGCGACAGGCGGCGGAAGCCATTGCAAGCGGACGCGTAATTTCCGCCGACTTGGGTTGCGCAAACGGACAATACTTTAATAATGTATGCGGCGGCGGGCTTTTTATAAATGTTTCGCATTCACTTGCAAATGATAATCTTGCAAAAAGTATTTTCGGCAAGCTTGCATATTACATCAAAGGCTTGGGGCAGCTTCCCAATATCACGCCGTTGAAATTACGAATCACAACCGACTCCGGCATCTACGAAGAAGATTTCGCGCTGTTTCTTGTATTAAACAGTGGCGGTTGTGGCGGTTTTAATAAACTTTCGCCAAACGCTTCAATCAGCGACGGATATTTGGATTTTGTGGCGTTCCGCGCAATGGCGATGAAAGATATCGCGGGTCTTTTCTTGAAAATTTTAACGGGCGAACATCTTGAAGACCGTAGAATTTTATTTTCGCACGAAACATATGTAGAAATAGAATATCTTGGCAACGACCACATAGACACAGACGTTGACGGTGAACCAGGCCCGAAAATGCCGCTGATTATCACCTGCGAAAGAGGCGCGTTAAATTTAATCGTGCCTAAAACATATAACAGAGAATAATTTATAAGGAGTGTTGACTTTGTCCAAAAAAAATAAATTAGTGCTTTTGATATGTGGCTTAATTATTTTTACCGCGCCGCAGGTGTTAGCGGCAACTACAATTGACCCAAATATAAACGCCAATGATATCGTTCGTCAAATGGGAATCGGCTGGAATTTGGGCAATACTCTTGACGCGCACAGCTCAGGCAATCCGGGTGCTGCGGCTAATCTTAACAATCTTGATGCTGCTGAAACTCTATGGCTTGGCAATACCGCAAACAGAACCACGGAAGGTCTTATCGACGCGATTATCGACGCGGGCTTTAATACAATAAGAATCCCCGTGACGTGGTATAAGGCCGTCACCGATGCGCCTTCTTTTGAAAGCGGAGAATATATCATCGACGAAAGATGGATGAACCGCGTTCAGTCCATTGTAGACATGGCTTATAACCGCGGAATGTTTGTAATCTTAAACACTCATCACGATGAAGTTATTATCCGGCTTGGGAACGCGAATAACGAAGAGGGCTTAGCCGAAAGGGCGCGGGGGTCAGCCGCCGTAGCCGCGTTATGGACGCAGATTGCCGAACATTTCAAAGATTACGGCGAAAGATTAATTTTTGAAGGCCTTAACGAACCGCGGCACAGAAGTGTGTGGCCGGATAATCCCGAATGGGCGACGCTTACACCCCAGCAACGAAACAATACCTGGGATTGGAATGGCTCCGCCTTTGCAATGGAAAGCGTCAACCAGCATAATCAGACTTTTGTAGATATTGTGCGTGGAACGGGCGGCAACAATCGTTACCGTCTCCTTATGGCACCCACTTACGCTGCGGGAGCCGCCGGGTGGGGCGGGTCAAACGGGTGGGGGCATCAGCTTACCGCGTTTCGTCTTCCCACGGACATTCCGGAGAACGTTATAAACAAATTAATTTTATCAGTTCACATATACTCACCGCACAGTTGGGCGCACGACGGGCTACTTAGTCCTAATAACCCTATCAACCCGGAGGTTCCTTCATATAACGAGACAAGGTTGTCCCAGATAGAAACCGACCTTAACCGCGTGTCAAACCGCGCCGCTTTTTTGGGAGTGCCTGTTATTTTGGGCGAATGGGGCACCGTACGCAGGCATCACTTATCGGACAGGATTGACCACGCTTACGACTATGTAAGAATTGCGTCAGAAATGGAAGACCGCCCTACAAACCCCGTTATAATGCGCACGGTTGTGTGGGACGATCACGGCAACTTTCTTCTTATAAACAGACAAAATTTACCGCAACCGCACGTAAACGATAACGCGCGTGAAATTATAAACGCGATGATTGCGGGGCGCGGTGATTTGCGAGCCATTCTGTACAGAAGAATAAGATACGCGGAAGCCCGTGTAGCCGAAACAAACCCAAGCACCGACGGCACAGATGTACCTCGGAACCGCTACTGGGCAATTCAAGCGCAAATTGATGCGATGAATAATGCAATTCAAGACGCTTGGGATGTTTATAATAATAATTGATTTCGTATGCCCGCCTACTCCTCAAACACCCGTAAAACTTGTTCTACGGCTTTAAAGCCGGGTATTTTCTTTAACTCTTCCAATGAAGCAGTGGTTTCGGCTTCTGTTTCGTGTGACGTGAGCCACGCGGCAAAATTCGGATATTCCGCAAGCGAAATTGTTTTTTCTGCTTTAACGGATTTCAAGAACGCATCAGGATTTTCGCATGAAACGCGAATCACTTTGCGTTTTACATATGCATCGGCAGGAAGAATATTTATTTCCTCATGCGACCAATAATACGAAAGATGTCCGCCGTTTACAGCGTCTGCAATGTTGCTTATTACCGCGCTTGCCGTGGGATATTTGCCCGCGCCGCTGCCGTAAAGCATTACGTTGTCTGTGGCTTTTCCCTTAACCCATGCGGCGTTATACACGTCGTTTACTGCTGCCATCGGGTGGCAAATCGGCACAAGAAAAGGCGCGGTAATAGCTTCCACGCCGTTTTCGCAAATACGCCCATTAACAATTTGTTTTAAAGTAAAACCAAGCGCGTGCGCGAATGCAAAATCATCCGTGCTTATTTTTTCTATGCCCTCTGTTTTTATTTTTTCGTAATCAACTTTCTTGCCCGTCGCCAGCGAAAGCAAAATAGAAAGCTTTCGGCACGCGTCGAAGCCGCCAACGTCGGCGGTTGGGTCTTGCTCCGCATAGCCAAGCTCTTGTGCACTTCTTAACGCTTCGGAATAGCTTGTCCCATTCACAGACATTTGCGTTAAAATATAGTTCGATGTTCCGTTTAAAATGCCCGAAACGGTTTCAATTTCATCTGTTAATAAAGCATCGTTAAAAGGGCGAATCAGCGGAATTCCGCCGCCTACGCTTGCTTCAAATAAAAGAAAAACACCTTTTTCTTTCGCGATAGAAAGAAGTTCCGCGCCGTGTTTTGCCATCAAAGCCTTATTCGGCGTGCAAACAGATTTCCCGCTTAACAATGCGCGTTTTGCGTAATCGTAAGCAATTGTTTCGCCGCCGATAGATTCAACCACGATTTTTACTTCGGGGTCATTTTCAATAATTCCAAAATCTTTTATTTGCAACGACTCCAAAGGGTCATCTGATAAATCTTTTAAATCCATTACATATTTAACTTCGATATTCTTCCCTGCTTTTTTTGCGATTTTCGATTGGTTCATCCGCAAAACTTCCGCAACGCCCGAACCAACAACGCCATAACCTAAAATTGCAATTTTAACCATAATTCACGTCCCTTTGACTTTTATATGAAAAATATACACAAACCTCTGCGTAACGTCAAGCAAACATACAAAGCCCCAAAACTCGTTCTGCCCAAATCAGTTACGGTTAACACTAATAATAGGGACGAAAAAATATGCCACTCCTAAACAATGGGAAAAGCCCTTCAAGAACACGTTGAACTTGGTCTTGTCGGACTTTTTACGATTTTGGTTTTTGCGAAAATGGCATTTTTGCTTATTAATGTTCCATCATAAATCCATAAGCAAATTCCATAACTTAGATTCCGGCAGTTCATGATAGAAGTCTATTGTGACAAGGACAATCTACTGGAAAACAAGGAACAGTACCTCCGTCACTTTCTGCATCGCCCATTGGTAGGAACGCCATTTGCTACGGATAACTTTCCCGAAAACGAATAAACATAATTACTCAAAAGGATTGTCATGTGCAGTCCTTTTTATTTAACATTTTTTCGTAAAAATTGTCTTTCACGTCTCATATAGATACGTTCACGACATAATTGAAACATGACTAAGTTTTTATTGTATATTCACTCCAAGTTCAGCCTGCTTAATAAAAATTTCTGAGAAAGGGGGATTCTATGGGAACCACGACACACATGAGTTAATAAATTGTGAACAATGTTATATTCTTGAACAGTCGCGCCGCGATGGCGGGAAATGTACGGGGACAAGTAGGCACAGAACGAATCTCGGTTGACGCTCTTTTAGAGCGGGTCAACCCCAATGGTACTACTACGCAAATTGCATCACGGCACAACCTTCAATCCACTGGTTTCTTTTGGGCTTAATGAGTGGGCACATTTTGTAGACAGGGCCACGATTACCATTTTACACTTACCGCGGACGGTATTTAGGAACGGAACAAGTGAAACGATTTCCACAAACCGACACAAAAAGAGCAAATTAAAAAAAGCAAGACAGGGCTTAAAACACACGCACGAATGTAAGTGTACAATACTAAATGTCGGAACGAGTTTCCGATAAAATCACAAGGAGTGAAAATCATGTCCAACATCATGCAAAAAACAAAAAAATTGTTTTCATCATTCGTAGTCTTTTTAATGGCATTTAGTCTAACCGCTACATCTTTTGCACAAACAAACGTAGAGAAATCAACAGACCATAATTTGCTGTCTTTTGAGGAAGAAATTCCATATGTCTTGAATGATAGCGGTCTATTGCTCAATTTGCAAAGAAACGCGGATAGGTATTTCTTATCAAATGCTCGCGTATCAGAATTACCACTTGAGAGCGTTTTTGAACTTTTCAGGGTTCAAGTTGCTCTTGATATGGGTATGGACTTAGATACGTTTTTATATGGGGATATCGGGGAATGGTCTGACAACTATCTTCGGCAATGGCGGCACGAGAATGGTGTTGAAGAACCTTCGTACACAGGGGAAATGTATGTACGATTCAATACCGAAACAGGTGGAGCAGAGGTTCATTCTTTGGCAACACATGCGCATCTGTATACCTTTTTTAGGTCGCCGGAAGAATCACTTGTAATGCAAAAAATCTGGTTATTGAGGGCTCCGGACACTCGACGAATAAGCGCTGCGGGGAGTAACTTTGACGAAGATACTTTAATTCAATTAATGGATACAACTTTAAATATTGGGTCCGTTGAGGAACTAATGGATAGCCTTCCTTTGGCTTGCTTGGAAGAAAAAATGTACCGCGCTGATTTATCATTTGCGGATATCAGCAGAAACTACTGGATGAATTCTGCATCTGCGGACATTATTGTAATTGAAAACCAAATGGATGATGATGTTCCCATTATCGTACCACCACCAACTTATGCGGAAACCCCCTATGTTATTGAACTAATGGAAAGAGAAGGGATTTCGGCTCGTGAAGCTCTGGTGATTTTAAGGGGAGAAGAAGAGATTGACGCTGCGATTCAAATGGAAAATACTGCATTAAATCAAGTTGAAAGACAGTTGTTCACAGATATTACCCCGTTTTCCAACCAACCCTCCCACCAAACAGTTCCTAACCCTACCGCCAACCCATTTAAGATGGTTGTTCAATTGGAAACTGGTTCTCACCTACCACCATATTTTGACGCACTAGGTACCGGATTTTTAGTGAAGAATGGCATGGTAGTGACAGCAGGGCATGTTTTATACTGTCAATATAAGGGATTGGTTAATTTTGTTGACGCGACACCCGGCAGGAATGGGAATTTGCCACCATCATTTGGCACACATCGAATAAATAATTCCAACTTCTTTGTATCATGGCAATGGTATGCTAATAGCGATATTTCTCATGACTGGGGATATTTTAATACAGGCAATGCATTTAACAACGTTGGGGCACGCTGGTGGCTTGATACCCGCACAAATAATCAATTGCTTGCTTTTGGTAAAAACATAATCGGCTTTCCTATAATCAACAATATGAATCGTCGAATGTATACCAATAGCGGCAGTGTTATTAATCCAACTACGCATCCTATTACCTCAAACGTCTTTTGGAGTACTAATTATAGTATGAATGGGTATAGTGGAAGCCCAGTTGCCGACCAATGGGGCTGGGTTGTAGGTATTAATCGTGGCGGAGAAAATTTATTGAATGGTGATATCATTGCCCAAAACGTGAGGTTAACCACCGGACTTGTTAACTTGTGGAGTTAGGGCGAAATTTTTTTACGAAAATCGAAAAAGGAAACTGCTTCGTCGTCTTAGAGGCGATGAAGCAGTTTCCCCTATTTTCTTGTCTCTTGTTTAAAGCTATCCGGAAAGGAAAATATACCATGAATAAAAAATTGATAATGTTCATAACCGCTGTAGTTTTTACACTGTTTATTCCGTTATGTGTCAGCGCAAGACCTGAAATTCGAGTACATGTAAACGGTGTTTTAATTGAACTTGACCAACCACCGGTGATTATTGAAGGCAGAACTCTTGTACCCACGCGGGGAGTATTTGAAGCCATGGGCTTTAACGTTGAATGGGATTACCGCACACAAACCGTTTATCTTTTTCATAGTAACGGCAGCGAAGTTACAATAACAATCGGAAGATACCACTTAGTGATGAACGATGTAGCAACTTCTATGGAAGTACCCGCTCAAATAATTAACGGCAGAACGATGATTCCGCTAAGAACACTAGCAAAAAGGTTTGACGCAATCGTTGAGTGGGATGAAGAACAAGGGATTGTTAATATACATGATTACAGAGTACTGCCGCCGATTGCAAGCGACTTTGTAAGCTTTTCCTTTTCCCATGAGGCGTTTACTTTTTTTGTTGTTTCTGAAACAGGCGAGATTGAACAAACGGAATTTGAAGTACTTTTTTTCCTTGATTTTATTCTTGGTACATGGTTTACTTTAAATGGATTTATAGAAGATAGACCTATTCGGCTTAGGATACCTTTTTCTGCTAATGTTGGAACGATTGGCAGAAAACAATTACCCTATCCAACGCCCGAAGATAATGACTTCGAGATATATTTTTCGCGTTCACACCCAAGTTCGGCGGCATTTGAGGCGTTCATAAACGGCGAAAACGCATTGCTTCTACATGAATCATTGGAGCGCACATTGCGGGGCTTATACTATTTCGGTGAATTAAAATTAATTTTTGTGGACGAGGAAGATATTTACGCATTACGTGAATATCACGGAATGTTAAATATAGGGGAATAAATTGAAAAACGACCAGTAAAACAGGCTGACTGTTCTCTGTTTTGCGTTCAATACGTAAGATTAAGACGGGGAGCAGTCTCGCTTCGTACCTTCAAATATTACGAAATGAAAATATGCGATAAGTTTGTGGTAGCAAGTACGCTTATCATTTTAGTTTTTTTATTATTTGACATATCAAATTCACACTAACATATTGATGTTCAGTAAACTAAAATGCGTTGTAAAAGAAAAAGCGGCTTACGATTTTTTGCTCGTAAGCCGCTGTATGTGGAATAGTTCTTATAAAACTGTTGTGCGTTCCATTACTGCAAGTTCCATGCGGTTAAGGCTTTCCAGCCCGCCGCGTTCCGGGTCAAAAATATCATTTGCAATCATTTGACCAACGGCGGCTTCTATGTCGGTTGTGGGCAAACCGACAACAGGATTTGCAATTCGCACAGACCGCCTTGAACCTTTTGTTGTGTTAAACACTAATGTATAATGTCTCAATGTTTTATTTCCTTTCTATCGTACAAGCCTTAATGAAATATTAATACTTGCACTGCATGGACCGTTATTGTAAAGCTTTTCAACGGCACTAACAAAGCCCGCTACTTTTTCTGCAGAAGCTGCCGGCGAAATATTGGTTACAGAAAATACACCCCGCTTGTCTTCGTTTATAATACGAAGCCCGGCGGAAGAGGCTACTAATTCAGCCATATTCACGTTCTCCTTTACGATTTTTAGTTTTTTGCTTTTTTTATTCACGAATATGCTTGTACAAGCGGCATTTAAGCCTAGAATTCTTCATACCGTGAATCATGGAACAAAAGCGTCACTTGCACCGCCGCGCGCGGTGAAAATGCAGTACAAGAAAGCCTGACATATTGTTCCATTGTAAAGCATTGTAAGTTTTGAGGAAGTTGACCGAATATAACGCTTATCATCAGAGCCGGGGTATTCGCAGGGACGGGTGCAGCCGTTTGTCGCCAGAGCCGGGCTATTGTATTTGTTATAAGGGTGACGCCTCGCTGTTTACACATACAGAATAACAGAATATATGTTCGACGTCAAGTGTTTTTTGAAAAATTTTCTTCGTATTTTTTCAGACAATCTACATTAAAGGCGCAAACAAATGAAGCACAGCGTCAAGCAAATCGGTTCCGATACGCCATTTTTCCGTGGAAATTACTTCGCGGCTTTCTTCTATTGTTTGCAAAGCATCATCGCGTATATCTTTAATTATGCTTGAATTATAAAGCAAAACGGCGCACTCGAAGTGAAGATAAAGACTGCGGTAGTCAAAATTTATTGTGCCAACGACGGCAATTTTATCGTCGCAAACGAGACCCTTTGCATGAAGGAAACCGGGTGTGTATTCGTAAATCTTTATGCCTGCGTCAAGCATGTATCTGTAATACGAGCGTGTTAGGCGGAATACTAATTTTTTATCGGGAATGCCGGGGGTAACGATGCGCACATCAACGCCGCGTTTTGCGGTTAATTGCAAAACGGAAATTAATTTTTCGCTTATAATTAAATACGGAGTGAAAATGTATACGTAATTTTCTGCTTGAGTAAGAATGTCTACATAAACGTTTTCGCCCAGAAGTTCGCGGTCAAGCGGGGTGTCGCCGTAGGGAATTATAAAGCCGTCGGTTGTGAATTCGTTAACAGGGGCTTTATATGATTTATAATCGCGAATGCGTTCGTCTTTATTGCAAAAGGTATCCCACATTTCGATAAACATTAGCGTAAAGCTCCATACAGCGTCACCGCGAATGCGAACGCCCGTGTCTTTCCAAATTCCGAAGGGCTTTGTCAAATTGATATATTCGTCCGAGATGTTTATTCCGCCTGTGAACGCAGATTTTCCGTCTACAACAAGAATTTTTCTGTGGTCACGGTTGTTCATGAATAAAAGCAAAAGCGGCGACATTGGGTTAAATCGTAAAACGCGAATGCCCTGTTCCCTAAGCGTTCTTATATACGCACGCGTAAAAAGTTTGTGCGAACCTAAGTGGTCAACAATTAAACGCACTTCAATGCCCTCGGCGGATTTTTTTGAAAGAATGTCCAGCAAAGCGTCCCACATTTTTCCGGATTTTATTATAAAAAATTCGAGAAAAATAAATTTCTCGGCTTTGGAAATTTCGGAAAGAATATCCTCGAATATTTGCTCGCCTTGCGGATAATATTTTGCTTCGGTATTTTTATACGCGTGATAACTTGACGCACTTCGAATATATTGCATTAAGCTGTACATTCTGCCGCACTGAACCTGATTCACAAAAGGTAAATTGCCGTCCGCGTCCAGAAGTTTTGCGATAATCGCGTGTTCCCGGGCATGAGCGGCAATTTTTTTCAGCGGTCGTTTGTTTCCAAAAAGCAAATACAAAACGCCGCCAATCGACGGCGCAACAAGAATTACAATTAGCCATGTAATTTTATACACAGATGCTTCGTCTTTTTTCAGCACAAACGAAAAAACCAGAATGCTTAAAAAAACACCGGCATAATAAACTTCTATTGAAACACGCATGACCCACCCGGCAAAAACTACAAGTGCCGCCATTTGCAAAACCAGCAGCAAAATTGTGAAATTCATGCGGGTTGGTATTTTACGGATTATTTTCATTTACGCGCTCCAAATATAATTTATGTTATGATATGAAAAATTGGAGGTTTTGGAAATGATAATTGATACTTTTTTTGAAAGCAATGATTTTATTTGGGAGTTTGCGCGATTTGGCGTTATGTTATTCTTAACATTTTTAACTACTAATATTTTCCGTGTGGTTTGGAGGCGAACTTTTACGGCAGACACGATTCATTTGAAATTTATAAAAAACGTACTTAGCGCGATTATTTGGGTGGCGGGGGTTTCGTTTTCGCTTTCGTCTTTTTCGCAGTTTAACGATATCGCTGTGGCGTTTTTTGCCGGCTCGGGAATTGCCGCGATTACAATCGGTCTTGCGGCGCAAGAGTCGTTAAGTAACGCGTTTAATGGGTTGTTTATTTCCATTTTCAAGCCCTTCGAAGTTGGCGACCGTGTTCACCTTGTAAACGCGAACATCACGGGCTTCATCGAGGACATCACGTTGCGTCACACGGTAATTCGCACGTTTATGAATAGCCGTATACTTGTTCCAAACTCCGTGATAAATAAAGAGCTAATCGAAAACTCAAACTTCTGCAACCCGCAGGCTTCCGCTTTCATAGATGTAATAATAACCTACGAATCGGACGCACCAAAGGCTTGCGAAATTATGGCGGAAGTAATAGGCTCGCACCCCGATTTCGTTGATACCCGCGATGAGGAACAGAAAAAAAACAAACCGAAAGTTCCCGTTTTCATACGTGCATTGGGGCTTCACGGTCCGGAGCTTCGCGCAAGCATGTGGACGGAAACAATTTTAAATAATTTCGCCGCTTGCAGCGATGTACGAAAAGACATTTTACATGAATTCAATAATGCCGGGATTAAAATTTCGGAAGTGAAGTTTTTGAGTGGGAAGAGATAAAATAGATGATATAATTCTATTATAATTTTACATGTAGAAATAACATCGGATGTCGCGACGGAGTACACAGAACCACCGACTTGCCTGCCGAATAACTTTCAAGCGGTACGATATATTCCCAATACGATGAATTTGCATTATTGGTCTTTGAACAAAGTGTGCTTTGGAAGGTGAACGGAAACTGAATGAAATATTAAGGGACAGTCAATGATGGCTGTCCCTTAATTTTTTCAGCTTTGTTATTTCATAACCATGCTGGAACTGCTAGGTGTTGACGGCACGGTCGAAGGCGCTTGTTGTTCAGGTGTGGTTTTTGTTTTGTTGAAGAATGCTATGTTATCGTTTTGAAAATTTGCTACGGATACGGTTTGGTTGCCTGCGTTGTAACCATTATTACCGTTGCCGTTTGAACGGTTTAAATTGCTTGTATTATAACCGTTGTAAATATTGTGTCCGTCGTAACCGTTGGGTCTGTCGTAACCGTTATAACCATGTCTGTCGTAACCACGTCCGCTACCATATCCGTTGTAACCATTGGAACCGTAGTAACTGTAGTTTCCGTTGTAACCACCGTTATCCATTGCGTTGTTGTTACCATATCCGTTGTAACCATTGGAACCGTAGTTTCCGTTGTAACCACCGTTATTCATTGCGCGGTTTAAACGACGACCATTATAGTTTTGCATATTTTCACGGCGAGATGTGCGGTTGGTTCTGTTAATTGTTTCTCCCCTGCGGGTTGTTCCTGCTCTGTTAACTGTGCTGTTATGTGTGTTTCTTGTCGAGTTATCGTTCATTCTTGCAGAATATGTCCTGCGGTTAGTGCGATCTTGAGCGTTTGCGCGTTCAACGCGTGTTCCGCCTTGATTTCCGGAGCGGTTTACGCGGTTGTGCGTGTTCGCACGGCGAGTTGCGCGATTAACGCCGGTTTGCGCTTGCGGGATTGATACACGGTTAGCTGCACGGCTTACCCCTGCTGCGTTAGCATGTGGGTTTGCATAGCTATTCGGAATGTTGGTGTTTGCTTGCGGATTAATTACACGGTTTTCATTGTTTGTTTGATTAGCTTGTGTTTGTGTATTGCTTGCAACTTTGGTTGTATGGTTTGTTTTGCTACTTGCGTTGTTTGTTTTGCTTCTGGTGTGGCTTGTATTGCTTTTTGTGTGGTTTGCATTACTTCTTGTTTGGTTTGCATTGCTCCTTGCGGGTGCTGCATTACGAGCGGTGCCGTTTGTCGCGTGTGACGTTGGGTTTGTGTGCGTTACTGCCGGGCTTGAATGTCTGCGTGTTGAGCGATTTACGCCGCGTGCAGAAGTTCCGCGTTCGGTGCGATTCATATTGTACATGCTGTTATCATTTGCGTAGTTGCCTATCGCACCATCAAGATGCCTTGCCTGGCTATTCGAATAACCGCGGTGGAACGTTGTTCCTGCTCTGTTGTGTGGCCGTCCGAAAGTGTTTGAACGGTTTGTTGTGCGAGTGTAACGGCTGTTTGCATTATCTCTGGCTCCACGTGTTGTGCTGCCCGAATTGTTGATTGTGCGGCCCGAAATGTTGCGTGATGTTCCCCTATCGCCGGTATATGAATCCGGGCGGCGGTTTACCGCGTCTACAACGCGCTGGCCGTTTCTGTTACCTTGGTTTCTGGCGGGCGTGTTGCTTGAACAACCGGTAACGGCAAGCATACCCGCAACCGCCGATACGGCGATTATGCGTTTGAAATTCATTTATATTTCCTCCCCTGTTTTCAAAAAGAAAATCGCAAGCGTTTTGCCTGCGATTATATTTTGAGCAAATTCAATTTTAAAATACTGTGCTACGTTTGGAACGGGAACAAAAAATTTACATACGTTTGAAGACTTGACCGTTAATAGATGAAGGGAAAATTTCAAGCGAAAATTTCGCGGCGTTTTTAAGGCGTGAAACGATTTCATCAAGAACAAAAATTTCGCCGCCGTAATGAGTGATATCAACCAGCGCGATTCCGCTTTCAAGGGCTTCTTGCGCGCAATGATAACGCAAATCGCCTGTGACGTATGCATCGCAGCCGTTAGCAATTGCCGCGTTAATATATCGAGAGCCGCTTCCGTCGCCGCCACACACCCCGATTTTTTGAACAATTTTTTCAGCGTCGCCGCAAAAGCGTATGGAATCAAGATCAATGGATTTTTTTAGTTCTTTGTAAAATGACAAAAGAGTCATTTTTTGCGGAAGAAAACCGACACGCCCTATTCCGCATTCGCATTCGATTTCGGGAATTAGTGGTGAAAGATCCTTTAACCCGATTTTTTCAGCCAAGCAATCGTTCACGCCGCCAATTGCCTTATCGAGATTTGTGTGTGCGCAGTAACAGCCGATTCCGTTTTTGATTAGCGCGATAATTTTACGCCCGGTGGAATCGTCGGTAGTGATACGTTTTATCGGGTTATATACCGGCGGGTGATGACAAATTATAAAATCAAAACCGCCTGCGATAGCTTCATTTATAACATCTTCTGTTGCATCAAGAGCCGTTAAAATTTTTTTAACGGGCTGTGCCGCGTCACCAATAAGCAAACCGATATTATCCCATTCCTCGGCGAACTCCTGCGGCGACCATTCTTCAAATTGCTCAATTATCCATTGTGCGGTGTGCATTAATACATCTCCTTAGCCATTCCAGTTGTTTTTCTGCCGTTTTCCTTGCGGCTTCATCGCTTACGGAGTTTATGTACCCCGATATTTTTTTTTGTTTTTCATAAAGATACTCCGGGAAGTTGGAGCAATTTATTCTTCCTGTAAAATATTCAGCGTCTGTATATGGTGTTATTCCATCTGTGCTTTGGGCCACCAAAATTACATAAAAACGTGAACGCCCTTTTGTTTTTTCGCGCACTAATTTTTCTTCTAGTATGTTATACAAATTTTTATGCAAAAACCTTCGTAAATCTTCCAAATCGTGTTGCGGTTGCAAAATTAAACGCGCATTTTTTATTTTATCATGCGCGACGGAAATAATATCAATAATACGCATTCCGCCCATTCCGGCGATAACAATGCAGTCCGCTTCGTTTGGCGAAAGCGGTTGCAAACCGTCACCAAGACGTATTTCTATTCGCTCCGCAAGACCTGCGGAACGTATGTTATAGTCGGCCATTTTTAGCGGTCCCGGAACAATATCGCAAGCGATTGCGTTTTCACAAATATTTTTACGAACCGCCTCGATAGGTAAGTAAGCGTGGTCTGTGCCGATATCGGCTAAAATTTCGCACTGCGTTTCCGCAACGCAATCAAGCACTGCACGTAAACGCGGCGTAATCAATCCAAATAGTCCTTCAATTTTTTACTGCGGCTTGGGTGACGTAATTTCCGTAACGCCTTCGCTTCAATTTGACGAATGCGTTCGCGTGTTACGTTAAACTCCTTGCCTACTTCTTCAAGCGTTCTTGCGCGGCCGTCGTCAAGCCCGAAGCGAAGGCGCAGAACTTTTTCCTCGCGATCTGTGAGGGTGTCCAAAACCTCAATTAATTGTTCTTTCAGTAAAGTAAAAGCCGCTGCCTCTGCGGGCGCAGGGATATCGTCGTCGGGAATAAAATCGCCAAGATGGCTGTCTTCTTCTTCGCCGATTGGCGTTTCAAGTGAAACGGGTTCTTGTCCGATTTTCAAAATTTCGCGTACTTTTTCAACGGGCATTTGCATTTCTTTTGCAAGCTCGTCGGGGGTGGGGTCGCGCCCAAGTTCTTGCAAAAGTTGGCGCGAAACACGAATTAGTTTATTTATTGTTTCAACCATATGAACGGGAATTCTTATAGTGCGCGCCTGGTCCGCGATAGCGCGTGTAATCGCCTGCCGAATCCACCAAGTCGCATACGTGCTGAATTTATAACCCTTTGTATAATCAAATTTTTCTACGGCTTTAATAAGCCCGAGATTTCCCTCTTGAATTAAATCAAGAAAAAGCATACCGCGCCCCACATAACGCTTTGCAATTGAAACAACCAGCCGCAAATTGGCCTCAGCCAAACGCTGCTTTGCGGTTTCGTCACCTTCTTCCATGCGCTTTGCAAGTTCAACTTCCTCGTCGCCGGTAAGAAGCGGAACCTTGCCTATTTCTTTCAAATACATGCGCACATGGTCGTCAATGTTAATCGCGCCCTCAACGGCAAGGTCAAGTTCTTTTTCCTTGTCGGTTTCCCCGTCGGAACTCATACCCGAAGAAAGCTCAATCCCTTGGGTTTCAAGCCACTCATAAACTCTTTCCACTTGGTCAGGGTCAAGGTCAACGTCGCCCAAGAATTCCATTATTTCCTTGTGGTCTAATGTATTCTTATTTTTTTTCCCGATGGAAACAAGCTCTTGCAAGCGATTCATTAACAGCGGGTCATCGAAGGATTTCAAAAGAAATCAGTCCTCTCGTGTCGATTATATTCTATCCATCATGCAGTGATATATTCAACAAATTTATAGTTTTTATCTGTAAATGTATTGATTTTACGGCATTTAGGTCATTTTTTTCGTTTTCCATACATGAATTGAGCCAAGTTAGCTTAATTTTTTTTACCATATCGTTCAGAGCCTTTTCCACTGCGGCTTTAGTGGGATATTCTTTCGATTCTGTAAAAATTTCGGCGATTGCTTGCTGTTCGTTGTCGTTGTCGAAAAAGTCAAACACATCAGATAGCGAATTCACTGTGTTTTCAAATACAAAATCTAATAATTTACCAAAAATTCCGCTACCCATTTCTTCGGAAGAAAGAAGTTCGCTTTTTCTTAACGCACTCACTGCTTCGGGTTCGGAAAAAAGCAGAGCGAGCAATCCTTTTTTCGCGTTTTTAAGCCCGATATCTTCGCCGCGTTTTTTCTGAACAACCATGCGCGGTGCTAGAGTAAATTCGCTTTTTGCGCGGGTTTCTCCCGTGATTTTCTCAATTTCCTTATGGATTGCCGTTGGCGAAATGCCGGTCGCCTTTGAAATTTCTCCAACGTAAGCGTCGGTTTCAATCGCACCGGGTAAGGTCGCAAGAATTTTCGCGGATTCTTGTGTAAAACCAACGCGCCCTTCCGTTGTTTGCAAATCATGTTTTTTTCTTGCAAGTTCTACTTGAAACGAAATATGATTTTGCGCCTGTTTTAACAGAAGCGAGAATTTCGCAGAGCCGAAACGTGATAAGTATTCGTCGGGGTCTTTTGCGTCGAGCAGTTCAAGAATTTTTATTTTGATGCCTTCTTTAATAAGTACGGGGATTGCACGAAGAGCGGCGCGTACTCCCGCTTCATCGCTGTCAAGTATGAGGATTGCCGTATTAGCGCCTACATTTTTTATCAGCCGCGCATGGGAAGTTCGCATTGCCGTTCCCAAAACGCCCACGGTGTTTGCAAAACCATGTTGGTGCATTGTTAAAACGTCCATGTAGCCTTCGACGATAATTATTTCGGCGGGATGCGCTTTTTTCGCCAAGTTCAGCCCGTAAAGACATTCGCTTTTGTGGAAAAGCGCGGTTTCCGGCGAATTTATATATTTCGCACCGTCGTCGTTGCCCATGACACGCCCGCCAAACCCGATTACACGCGAACGATGGTCGATAATCGGAAACATCAATCGGTTGCGAAAACGGTCGTAATAATGTGATTCCTTTTTTTTAGCAAGCCCGGCGGTTTCAAAATCCTGCGGCGGTGTTTCGGGAAATTCTTTTAAAAGTCCGTTCCATCCGTCGGGCGAAAGCCCAAGCCCAAATCGCTTGACCAGCGCGGGTTTTACGCCGCGTTCTTCCAAATATTTTCGTGCTTCGGCAGACGCAGAATTTTCCGCAAATAGATTTTCATGATAAAAACGCGCCGCAAGTTTATTTAATTTCGCGGCGGTTTCCCGCGCCGCCGCTTGGATTTTCGCTTGCTGGCTTGTCCCTTTTTCGGGCAGATTAAAATGCACTCTATCCGCCAATAATTTAAGGGCGTCGGGGAAATCCATGTTTTCGATTCGCTTTATAAAACTGATTACATTTCCGCCCGCTCCGCAACCGAAGCAATAAAAAATTTGTTTATCGCGGTTCACCGAAAACGACGGCGTTTTTTCATTATGAAAAGGGCAAATTCCAAAATGATTTCCCGAACGGGGCGAAAGTTTCACATAACTTCCCACAACGTCAACAATATCGTTTAACGCTTTCACTTCCGATATTATATCTTGAGAAAAGAACATAAAAAATTCACCCTGTTTATATAATTCGACATCGAAAAGCAAAATCCTCTAAGTCTCTAAGAAATATTCTTAGAAATATTACAAGATATTGCTAGACTTTTTCTTGAAAATGGTGTAAGAATGCAGTGAGGTGGCTGTGATGGTTAATCGGCAGAAGATAATTACAATGACCAAACTCGCGTTGTACGACAAGCACGAGGGCGCGGCAGACCGTGAAGCAAACAATTATTTCCGCCATGATTATATTTACCGCAAAAATTTGGGAACGCGAATCTCAGTTGGAATCGCGGGGATTATTATTCTAATAATTCACTGGTTGCGAATTATTTTTGTTGAGGGCAATGATGTTTTTGAAATTAACATTCAAGAACTTGTGTTTGAATCGGCATTATTTATAATCGCGCTTGTGGCTGTGTACTCGTTGATTGGAACCATTCAGGGAACGCGGGAATATTATCATGTACAAAAAAGGCTTAACCGATATTTGGGAATGCTGAGATTTTTGGAAAATGCGGATGAACGCGCCGCAATGCCCGTGACTGTTCCGGAAGAACCGGAAAAAGAACGGCGTCCGCGCAGAAGCACTCCGCTTGATTCTATTGGCGGAACGAATCGTGAAAGACCGGAAAGAATTCGCGAACGTGAACCATTGCCATTAACCGACAGGAAAAGTTCCGACCCGCTTGCAAATGTTTCTTCGCGCGCACTTTCGGGAGGGCGCCCACGCACAACAAAACCGTTAACCCCGCGCCCGCGGCCATCCGCAAAATCTAACGAACTTCCGCAAATTAACCTTACCCCGAACGATCTTGTAAGACCTCCGAAAAAATAACGAGTAAGGAGCTTACTATATAATGGAACAGATTTTAGTTGCACGCGAAAGTATTGTGAAATTTTTCAAACGATTTGAAGTATTTATTATGCCATTGCTCAAGTTTCTCTTGGGCTTATTTGTTTTTGGCGGAATTACTTCCGTGGGGCATACGCACGCTATGGTTGATTCGATTGGCAGCGGTGCTTCGCCCGAGCTGTTGACTTTTCTTTTCGCGTTACTTTTTACAGTTATGCCAATGAACATGAGTTGGATAATTATTATTTTATCAGTAACAATGCAGTTTTCTGCGAATATACAGGTTGCCGCCGCCGTATTCATTTTTTTAATGCTTGTATTTCTTTTTTACGCAAGAATGGCTACAAAGGAATCTATTTTGATTATCTTTACGATTCTTGCGTTTCATTATAACGTGCCGTATTTGCTGCCGATTGTTGCCGGGCTTTATTTTCCCGTTACGGCGGTTATCCCTGTTACGGTTGGCGTGTTTGTTCACGCGCAAATAGACGGGCTTTTTCGGATAATGGCACCGACGCCCGTAACTGCCGCCGCTGCCGCGGACCGCGACATCACCGAAATTTTAACGGAACTGCCCGGTGCTTTTTCGGAGGTTTACACAACAGTTATGGGCGGTTTTGCGTCAACGGATACATGGATTTTTACCGCAATTATTTTTGCGATGGTACTTGTGCTTGTGCATTTCGTTTCGCGGCAGGCAATTGACTACTCCAAAGAAATCGCGATAGGGCTTGGTTGCGTCATGATGATATTTGGTTTTATTATTTCCGTTCTTTTCGCAGACGGTTCGGATAATATCGGGTTGGTGATTTTGGGAACCGTAGTGTGCGGACTGATTGCCTGTCTGATTAGATTTTTTGACGGTATACTCGACTATCAACGCGCCGAAGCCGTTCAGTTTGAAGACGACAATAATTTTTATCATGTAAAAGTTGTCCCTAAAGTGATCATGACGAAATCTCAGCGAAGCGTGAAACGTATTCGCCCGCAGTTACCTGAAAATCCGCTGGAAAAGCAAGAGGAATAGACAATGTTTTCTAATTGGTTTGTAGAGTTTTTCAATATACCCGCGCTTAGTTGGCCGGCGTTCGGGCCGGCGCAGGCACTTGACATTGTTATTGTCGCGATTCTTCTTTATCTTGTGACGCGCTGGATAAGACGTACACAGGCTTGGGTTTTGCTACGCGGGCTTGTGATGATTTTATTTGTGGCAGTTCTTGCAAGTGTTTTTGAATTAATCGCCGTACAATGGATTATTAACAACGCCATCAGCATGGGGCTTGTGGTTGTTGTTATTTTATTTCAACCGGAACTTCGCAAGGCTCTCGAACAACTTGGGCGCGGAAATTATCTAAAACATCTGCGCGATGAAGGCGAAAATCAAATTCATATTTCGGCGCACACCGTAGAGGAAATTATAAAAGCAACGCGCGTTATGATGAAAAATTTAACAGGTGCTTTGATTGTGCTTGAAAACGAGGTTGACATAAGTGAACACGAACGCAGGGGAATTCCGCTTGACGCGCAGGTTTCCGTTCAGTTGCTATTAAATATTTTTGAAAAAAACGCGCCGCTTCACGACGGCGCGGTTATAATACGAAATAATCGCGTTTCATCGGCTTCGTGTATTTTGCCGCTTACTTCCGAAGCGATTGATGCTAATCTCGGAACGCGTCACCGTGCCGCTGTCGGAATTTCGGAAGTTTCGGACGCACGTGTTATCGTTGTAAGCGAAGAGACAGGTACGCTCTCTCTTGTAGTGGATGGCAGCATCACACGCAACATCGAAGAAAAGAAATTGCGCGACTTGCTTATTTGGGGAGTTAAAACTAAAAAAGGGTTTTCGATATTTAAGAAGAGGAAAAAATAAATGTTCAAAAAACTTTTATCCGCAATTTTTGAAGATATCCAGTGGATGCTGCTCGCGCTTGCGGCTGCCACTGTTATTTGGTTTATAGGGATGAATATGAGTGACCCGTATCAAAATCAATCGGTGATGTCGCGTTTGCGTCTCGATAATTTTGAAATCATGACGCGCGAAGGTCTTGTTGTACTTAACGAGGACGCGTTAAGGGAAATAGATGTTGCAGTAACGGTTCGTGCACGTAGAAGCGATATGGATAGATTGCGCTCGGCAATGACAGACACCGGAATAGTTGAAGTTAGTGTAGATTTTCGCGCCGTGGATTCCGACGCGACAGCAGACGGAGTTTCAATACAACAGCTTAGAATCAGCCCTAATTTGCAAGCGGGGTTTGAGCATCTTTCAATTTCACCCGCGTATGCAGACGTTCATTTAGATAAATTTTCGCAACAGATTCATTCCATTCAAGCGATTCAGCACGGCGATGTTCCGCCCGGTTTTGAATTGCAACACATTCTGCTTGGCAACGACCGCGTGACAATTTCAGGTCCGCGCACAGATTTGGGAAGGGTCAGCTTAGTGCAAGCCTATGTTGACATCACGGGCATTCATGATGATGCTGAATTGCCCGTAGAGTTGACGGTGCTTGACACTTCCGGTAACGATATGACCGAACGCGTTCATTTGAGTGTTACGGAAACTACAGCGAATGTGCGTGTTTGGAAGGTGCGGCAAGTAGACGTTATTGTGCGCGGAGTCGGTCAGCTTGCAAGCGGTTTCGCGATGGCGGGCTACGACGACGAACGTATGAGTGTTGAGATTGTCGGGCCGGAGGATATTCTCAATTCGATTGAGCATATTCGTGCCGAAATTGATTTAACCGGCGCGAATGAAAATACTACACACAAGGTCTTATTAGAAGAATGGCTTCCCGAAGGTGTTTATTTGCGCAAAGACGAAATTAATGAATTCTATGTAACCGCGAAAATCGAGCCAATTGAATTACGAACTTTCACCGTGCCGCACGGAAACGTGCGAAGCCGCGGTGTTGTGGGGCTATATCAACTTGTAGACAACAACGCGTCCATTCGTGTTACCGTAAGCGGGCCGCGTTCGATAATTGCAGCATTTGATGGCAATCAGATTGTACCCGAGTTTGACCTTCGCGGACGCGCAATAGGCATTCATACCGTGCCGCTTGTAATTGAACTTCCTGCCGAGCTTTCGATTGTGGGGCAAGCACCGTCTTTACTTGTGCAAATTCATGAACCCGCCGCGGCGGATACTTCCAACGGCGATGAAGACGACGAACCGGAAGAACCGCCTGTTCAACCGCCGCCGGAGCATGATGAAAACAATAACGATGACGAGCCGGATGAAAATGAAAATCTGCAGGGCACGGAGGAAGAAGAAGAGAATGCAGAAACAGACGAGGAATGATGCCCTGTGATTTCAACAGAAAAACTACTTCAACTTGAAAAGCCGGGGCGATATACCGGCGGCGAGGTAAATGCCGTAACAAAGGCGATTACGCCGGACATGACGCGCTTTGCGTTTTGCTTCCCGGACGTTTACGAAATAGGTATGAGCCACCTTGGTTTGCAAATTTTATATTTTTTCATGAACCGCAGAGAAGATACTTTTTGTGAGCGTGTTTTTATGCCGTGGCTTGATATGGTTGACTTTTTAAGAAATGAAAACGAGCCGCTTTTTGCGTTAGAATCGGGCGATTCGCTACATGAATTTGATTTTTTAGGATTTACGTTGCAATATGAAATGTCGTATACTAATATTCTTGCGATGCTTGATTTGGCGGGAATTCCGTTTCGGGCGAGTGAGCGCGGAGATGAGTTTCCGATTATCTGTGCGGGTGGCCCCTGCGCAACAAACCCCGAACCGATTGCAGATTTTATAGATTTTTTTTACATCGGCGACGGCGAGGTCAGTCTTGACGAAATTTTAAACCGTTATGCCGTGCACAAAAAAAGCGGCGGCAGAAAAATTGATTTTTTGCGAAAAATAACAGATATAGCGGGTGTTTACGTACCCGTTTTTTATGATGTTTCGTACAATGCAAATGGAACGTTGGCGGAGTTCACGCCGAAAGAAGAAGCCCCCGCAATTGTTAAGCGGGCTTTTTTACCGCGACTTGAATTTTTCCCCGAAACGTTGATTGTTCCGCTAATCGAAGCGACCCACGCACGTGCCGTTTTAGAGCTTGCCCGTGGTTGCAAACGCGGTTGCAGGTTTTGCCAAGCGGGATTTATTTATAGGCCGATGCGCGAGCGCGAGCCGCAACAGCTTTTAGAGCAAGCGGAAAAATTACTTGCTGCCACAGGTTACGAGGAAATTTCATTGCTTTCATTAAGCGCGTGCGATTACAAAAATTTTGACGGGTTAATCGACGGGCTTTTAGAAATTTGCACAAAAAAACATGTTAATATATCGCTGCCCTCTACGCGGTTAGATGCGCTAACCGCGCTGGCAAAAATAAAAGCGGTAAGAAAATCGTCGCTGACCGTTGCGCCCGAGGCAGGCAGTCAACGTCTTCGCGACGCAATAAATAAAAATTTAACGGAAGAAGAAATTCTCGAAGGATGTTTCCGCGCGTTTAAAGCGGGCTTCGATAAAATAAAATTATATTTCATGGGCGGCTTGCCAAGCGAAACCATGGAAGACGCGCTTGCTGTCGCGGAGCTTTGCGACAAAATCGTTGATAAGTATTACGAATTGACATACGAAGAACGAAAACGTCCCGTAAGCGTTGGCGTTAGCACATCGTGTTTTGTGCCTAAGCCGTTTACGCCGTTTCAATGGGCGGCGCAAGACACGCCCGATGAATTCGTCCGTAAGCAAAAGGAAGCAAAAGCCGCTATTCGAAAAAAACAAATTTCGTATCGCTATCACGACTCTAAAACTGCACAAATCGAAGGCGTTCTTGCACGCGGCGACCGCCGTCTTTCCGTCGTAATAGAAGCCGCCTATCGGCACGGCGCGATTTTCGACGGCTGGACAGAACATTTTAAATACGACATATGGCTTGCCGCGTTCGCAGAAATCGGACTTGACCCCGCATTCTACGCAAACCGCGAGCGCGAAACAAACGAAAAACTTCCGTGGGATTTCATAGACATCGGCGTTACGAAAGCGTTTCTTTTGCGCGAATACGAAAAATCCAAGCACGCCGAAACAACCCCCGACTGCCGTGAAAATTGCGCAGGGTGTGGAATAAAATGCGAAAAGGAGGCGGGATAATGAAAAAATTAATGTGTTGCGCGGTACTATTTTTTATTTTTACTCCGGCATGTGCGGTTGACGAACCGGTCGTTGTTTTTGTAAATCAAGGGCAAACACTTAACTCCGCTATTGCTGATTTTTCTCAGGAATTATTTCGGCAAACAATTAATTCGCCCGTTATTGACGATGAAAACATGGTGATTTCGCCTTTGTCCGCATATTACGCGCTTGCTATGGTTTCGCTTGGCGCGAACGGACAAACCTTTGATGAATTCGCGCGTTTACTCGGCGAAGACCCGAAGCTTCTTGCGATTGAACTGTCAAAATATGCTGAAAGTTTAATGGACGTTAGCGGAAGCACGAAACTGTCTGTTGCAGGTTCGGTATGGATATGCGACGAATTCACTGTTGCGCCCGAATTTAGCCGTCAAATGACCGACTACTTTGGTGCGCCTGCATTTCCCCGCGACTTCGGAGCACGCGAAACAGTTGACGAAATAAATGCGTGGATTTACGAAAAAACAAACGGACTGATTGGCGAAGTTATAAATGGAATTGACAAATACGATGTGATGTATTTAATCAACACATTGTATATGTATGCGAAGTGGGCAAACGCATTCCGCCCAATGAATGAGAGTATCCGCACTTTCACACCCGAGAGCGGCACGGCGAAAGATGTTGATTTCCTTACTGCCGGTGGCTCATCGGGAACTATGCTTGATGTGCGAGTGACCCAAAAATACGAATCGGTTTTACTGCCTTATAACGACGACCGTTTGGGCTTTTTCATGGTGCGCCCAACGGACGACACAACCGTTCGCGATTTCGCGCAAACAAACGATTTAGCGGAAATTTTCGCCGGGCTTGAACAGCAAAAAAATGTGGTGGTTCATATGCCCGAGCTTGATAAAAACTTCGACTTTGGGTTAATTGAAATTCTGCAAGCAATGGGGCTTGTAGACGCGTTTTGTTTCAATACGGCAGACTTTGAAGGGCTGGTTGAGAGCCTGCTTGGATATCCCGGGCTTTATATTTCTGAAGCAGAGCAATTTGTACGAATAATGGTAGACAGCGAGGGCACGGAAGCCGCCGCCGTTACAATTATTGGCGCGAGGCGTACGAGTTTACCTCCCCCACCGCAGTTGATTTTAGATTTTAACACACCGTATATTTACGCAATCTACGATTTGCACACGGGTATTCCGCTATTTATCGGCATTGTGGATAATCCCGCCGCGTTTTAGGAGGTTCTTATGTGTAGGGTGCGTATGCGTTTTTCAAAAACCGGCTCATTGCGTTTTATCGGGCATTTGGATTTTCTTCGAGTGTTTCAGCAGACTATACGGCGCGCGGGGTTGCCTGCGGCTTTTTCACAGGGGTTTAACCCGCATTTGCAAATTTCTTTTGCGTTGCCACTTCCGCTTGGAATGGAGAGCGTAAACGATTATGCTGATTTAACGCTCACGGAAGAGCTCTCCCCCGCCGAAATCGTGGAGAAATTAAACGCTGTCGCACCCTCAGGGCTTTTGGTAAAAGCCGCATATGCCGCCGAAAATAAGGCGGCATCGGTTGTTTCCGTTGCGGATTATATTTTAAACATTCCTGTTATATCTCCGGAAGAAATTTTGCAGCAAGATAAAATCATTATAGCGAAAAAAACAAAAAAGGGCATTAAAGACACGGACATTCGCCCTGATATTTTAAGCTTGGAATTGCAAGGCTCTGCTGTTTTAATGCGCCTAAGTGCCGGAAGTTCACGTTTTTTGAACCCGGTAACTGTTGCGGAATTAATTGCCGTCGAAGGCGAAAAACCATCTGTCGCAAACATCTCGCGTATCGAATTATATCAAGAAAATGAAAACGGCAAGATTATAACACTATGAAAAAATTACTTATAGACAGCACAAGTGAAAAAATTTTCACGGCATTGACGGAAAACGACAAGCCGGTGGAATTTTTTATTGACTCACGAGACAGTGCGGAATTTGACGGCTCCTGGGTTGGGCGGATTATCGTTGGGCGCATTAAAACAATCCTGCCCGGACAATTTGCATTTGTTGACATCGGCGCAAAAAAAAACGCGTTTATGAATCTGCATAAAGGCCACGGGCTAAAAGCGGGCTTGCCCGTTCTTGTGCAAGTCCAAAAAGACGCGGCAGGAACAAAAGGCATGTGCGTAGGGCTGGAAATCAGTATTAAAGGCCGATTGGTTGTGTTGTGCGCCGCGTCGCAGACGCAAACCGTCGGCATTTCGCGTAAAATAGAAGATGAAAAAGAAGTTCGGCGTTTGCGTAAAATTGTGTGGAAGGTTCTTCCTAATGGATTTTCGGCGATTGTCCGAACAAATGCAGAAGGTCAGGCGGCTTCTGATATTGCCCGGGAAATTGAGGAGCTGCATGAAGAATATTTGAAAATAACTGCTCACGCTGAATTCGTCCGCCCGCCTGTGACGCTTTTTCCCGTTTCGCAAAGTGCGGTAATTTCAAAAAATCTTCTTTCGGACATCCTTTCTGATGAACTGGACGAAATACACATTAACACCGAAAGCGATGAAGAATTAGCGGCAATAAAAAACTCAATTTGCGAACTTATGCCCGCAATAGAAAACAGAATTTCCCTAAAACCGCTAAATTTGAAAAAGCACATAAAAAACGCGATGGAGAAAGAAGTGCATTTGCCGTGCGGCGGTTTCGTGACGATTGAGCAAACCGAAGCCTGTGTTGTAATTGATGTAAACACCGGCAGTAACGTTGGCAACACGGATTACAGCACAACGGTTATTGAAACAAACCTTGAAGCGGCGGCGGTAATAGCCACGCAAATCCGTTTGCGAAATCTTTCGGGCATAATAATAGTAGACTTTATCGACATGCCAAAAGAACACGACAAAACCGCATTACTGGAAAAACTCACCGCCGAAATAAAAAAAGACCGCATAAAAACAGAAATAGCGGGCTTTGTAGGTCTCGGAATGGTTCTGATGACCCGCCGAAAAACCCGCCCGCCAATTTCGGAAATTATGCAAATAAAATGCCCCCATTGCGGGGCAGGATAATCAACTTATATAATCTGTTATTGGAACAGATAAAAAGGCGGAACGGCTCAAATATTCCAAATGGCAGAACAGAAAGGTCATATTGTGCATAATCTACCCCCATAGTTAGATGTTCATAAACACAAATAAACTTCTAATCTAATGCGAATCCACAGTCGGATTCGCATTTTTAAATTACATATTCCCGATGAAATTATCGTAAATTGTAATTTCTCTCGGTTTAACGGTGTTTGCTGATACAGTTATGTGGTCAATTAACTTGGACGCGGAGAAGAAGAACCGCTTGCAGCGTACAATCTATTATTACATTTACAATGTCAACTACCAATACCTTGATATTACATCAGACGAATGCAATGGCATTAATAATTAGAAATCGAGATCCGCAAAAAGTTTTTATGCAAAAACTCTCCTCTATATTATACCAAAACACCAATATTTCATTCATATATTTGGATATTAAGTTTTTACTCCATATCCAATGCAGTAGAAATAATCAACTCAATTTTTTTGAGCTGACTGGGAGAACAGTTAGTGATTAGCTCTGTTATTGGCATAAGATGGCAATATGCATCTTGTCCATTCACCAATAAATCTATTGTTACTCCAAGTGATTGAGCAATTCCGTTTATGATTTTTAAAGATGGATTCCTTTTGCCTACTTCGATTTCGTGCAGGTAATTTCCGCTCAATTCAGCGCGTTCGGCAAGTTCCTCCTGAGTCAAATTTTTTTCAAGTCTGATTTTCCGTATGAAATTACCGATTTCTACTTGACCATGCCTTATCACCATACAACTTCCCTTCGTTTAGAGCGATTACCCCATGATTAAGCTCGTTTTTAACTAATCATGTCACCATAAACTTAATTTACACACGAAATGGTGGGATTTTTCTTGTCATAGCGAGCCATAAATTCTAACTATGATGGGTGTTATCGAGATTTGAGTTGTTTTATAATACTTTGTAATAAGGACGTACCTTTTGAAACAATATACAAGCACTTGATTGAAACCAATCGTCGGTGGGTCGCGGTGGTGGATGCAAGGAACATACTCTATTTTTTAGGTAGCGTATTTTTCGAAAAGCAGGCGAAAGGGCCAAGCTATACCCTTAACGAACTTGATGAGATAGCTTGCTGATTTATTATGTGAGATTATGATATGCATCATTGACAGCACTGTTTTTGCAGGGGTGGATAAAAAATGAGTATGTTTGTGCTTTTTGTGAAAACAGGATATGAAGAAAAAGTTCTCAAAGAAATGGCTTCTATTTGGTCTTTCGATGAATCGTTGCGCCCATTCGTGCCAATGTTTGATTCAAGGTTCAGGAAGGGCGGCAAAATTTTGTCCGAAAAAAGACGCTGGATGCCCGGATATGTCTTTGTTGAATCCGAGTTAACCGGCATGGATTTTTCTTCTTTATCGAGACCGCTGATTCTTTGGTCGGAACACGCACTGAAATTATTGCGCTACGGAAACAGTTTTCTTGACATATCCTATGAAATGAAGTCCGATGAACACAAATCTTTTCAGCGGCTATTTGGCGAAAAAGATTGCGTAGATATGTCCAAAGGTTTCATCGACGGAGATAAAATTCTCGTAACTGAAGGCGCATTGGTTGGTCTCGAAGGTTCCATAAAAAGAATTAACCGGCATAAAATGCTTGCACATGTAGAAATTGAAATGTTCGGCGCAACAAGAATTACGGAGTTTGGTTTGGAAGTAATTTCAAAAAAATAATTACAAGAGCCGCCGAAAGGCAGCTTTTTGCTTGGCATGGAAATGCCTTTTTTCGTTTTTACAGTATGTATTCGCCAGGAGATAAGTATATACAAATTGAATTATAAAGGAGAATGTTAATATGGTAATATTGGGTATAAGCGGTGGGTTTAATCACGATTCAGCGGCGTGTTTAATCGTTGATGGAAAATTAATGGCAATGGCAGAAGAAGAGCGTTTCTTAAGAAGTAAAAAGGCTTTTAATGCGATACCCACGGAATCTTCAACTTTTTGCTTGAATAGTGCCAACATATCCCCAGAGGAAGTTGACTATATAGCGGTTAGTTGGGATCCCTCCTTATTTAAAAAGGAGTTCTACAATGATGGCTTTATTGAAAATTTCAAAAACCACAAATATTTTGAAGGAAGATTTAAAACAACACCCGTTGAATATATACCTCATCATATAGCACATGCGGCATCATCATACTTTATCTCCGGCTTAGACGAAGCTGTTGTACTTGTTATTGATGGACATGGTGAAAATGTTTCTACAAGTTTAGGTTACTGCAAAGGAAATGATATACATTTTGACGTTGAGTATCCTATTTCACATTCACTTGGTCATTTTTATGAAAACGTTTGTGAGTTTATTGGTCTTGGCAGGCATTCAACAGGAAAAATGATGGGGCTAGCTCCATATGGTAAGGATAGAGGCTATTTTGACGATATAATTGAAATTTCTAATGGGGGATATAGGTTTAAAATTGGAAACGAGTTAAATCCTCCAAACAGTTTTACTGAGCTGAATCCGGAATGGTGGAAAATTTTATATAGTAAATTTGGTTCTGTAATAAATGAAAAATATGTATGGGATGTTGACAATTTCAGGACATTTAATAGCTTAGATAATATATTGGATTGTTCAGACATTGCAGCGAGTGCTCAGTCTGTCTTAGAAAGGGCTGTACTTGATTTAATAAGCCATGCATTTAGTAAATACAATACTCGAAATCTGGTTATGGCTGGTGGTGTAGCCTTAAATTGTAGTATGAATGGGAAAATAGTTTCGAAACTAAATCCGGATAAATTTTTTGTGTGTCCTGCTGCCGGTGATGCCGGAGGCGCACTTGGAGCAGCGGCATATCTTGTTAATAAAAAAATAGACGATTTTACGCCATATTTAGGGCCAAAATATGATAATGATCAGATCAAAAGGATGTTGGATAAATATGGGATTAAATATAGAGTTTCTGCAAAAGTGTCTGATGATGCTGCGGTTTTTTTTGAGCAAAAAAAGGTAATTGGTGTTCTTCAAGGCGCAATGGAAATTGGGCCACGTGCTTTAGGGCATAGGTCTATACTAGCTTTACCTGTTGATAATGAAATGCGAAATAGAGTTAATATAATAAAATCAAGAGAGTTGTGGAGGCCTCTGTCACCATCTATGATTAATGATAATGTTGACGATGTGTTTGATTACAGGATAGATTCACAATATATGCTGGAAGCACATTCGGTTTCTGAGCAGGCTAGAAATAAAATGCCCGGTGTGGTTCATGTGGACAATTCTTGCAGACCGCAAATTGTTTATAAAAATAATAATGACTATTTTTATGACATATTGAAAGAAGTCTACAAAAGAACAGGAATACCATCTGTATTAAATACATCATTTAATAACGCCAGCGAGCCAATAGTATTAAGTATTCAAGACTCGCTCCGAACATTTTATTCTACTGGTTTAGATGCCTTGATAGTTGAAGAATTCATTATTGAGAAAAAATAGTTTCATTCTTGGTTAACTGTTCAGCCTTCGCGTCCGTAGGGTATTGGAAGGGGAAACAATTTGATAGATGCATTGGTTTTTGATATTGGGGGTGTGTTGATAGATTATAATCCTATGTTTTTATACAGGGATCATTTTGATAGTTACGAAGCGGCTAAATATTTTATCGAATCAACATTTACATCAGATTGGAATGAAAAGATTGAGTGTAGCAAGAGTTTAAAATTAGGAGTTCAAGAATTGGCAAACAGAAAAGAAAAGCACTTATCATGCTGCATTAAACTCTTTGACATTAATTGGATTTCAATGACGAGAGCTAAAAAAGATACTTTAAATATTTTTAATAAACTGGCTAAATATTATCCTATGTATGGCTTGACCAATTTAGCCGGGGATAGGATTCAAATTATAAATAAAGCATATGAATTTACTCGTCTCTTTGAAGAAATTATTATTTCCGGCGAACTGGGAATAAGAAAGCCTGACAAGCGAATTTTTGAACATTTAATAATGAAAACTCAAAGAGAGCCTCACAGGCTTCTTTTTTTTGACGATAATAAGGCAAATATATCGGCTGCTGAAAAACTGGGAATAAATGTACTCCATTTTTCTTCATCAGAACAATTGCAGTGTGACTTGAAGAATTTAGGGATAAAATTTTAGCCAAACTTTAAACAACTTCTTGCATAATTAAGAATTTCGGTGAGGGGTTAGCCAAGCGGCGTGGCTTGCTGCAATTTTTCAAAAATATACAGGGAGTGTGAACCTATGATGCAAATTGCGTTTGATCTCAGGGTAAGAAACAAAACAGGTATATATAGATTCGGTAGCAATCTGATTAAATGTTTACTAGAGAAAGATTGCAGCCCCATAAAATATAAAATAATTTTTTCTTCCGGGCAAATTGATTTGATGGATTCATTAATAAAAAGTAAAATTCTCCATGAGAAAGATGCGTATTGCATTGATGAAAGATACTTATTCATACGGCAGTCTCAGGAACTTAATGAGTTCATATCAAATAATAAAATTGATTTGTATTTTTCTATTAATTATATAGTCGATTTAGGCATAAGTGTACCTATTGTTGCTACTATACATGACCTTGTTAGATTAAAATTCCCTGATTTTTCATATAGTAAAAATAGTTTTATTGATGCATTTGGTAGTGATGAATTCGAAATTTTTAAACAAATATCAGATGATTATTGCAATGAAGACATTTCTTTTGACACGAAGCTAAACGATGAATTTTATAAAACTTTTTACAAATACAATCTCGGATTGGTTAAAAAATGCAGAAGAATAGTAACTCCTTCTAAAACCACAAAATTCGATATTTCACAGATGCTGAATGTAGAGTTGTCAAAGATATCTGTTGTATCAAATGGTATAGACTCAAATGTTTTCAAAGTTTATGATCGAAACTCAATTGAAGATTTAAAAAAACTTAATGGTATAGACTTTTCTTATTGCTTATATGTTGGTTTAACCCATCCTCATAAAAGATTCGACATGCTTTTAAATGCCTTTATATCTTTAAATGATGTTCTTGATGATAAAGACAAACTGGCAGTGATAGGGAACAAACAAGAAATATACAGGGTTTACGGCAACAAAATAGTTTCAAATAACTTGGAAAATAGAATTGTATTTTATGAGAACCTCAAAGATGATGAATTGTCAAAGTTTTATTCAAATGCTCAAGCTTTGTGTGTGTGTTCACTTTACGAAGGATTTTGTCTTCCGGTATTAGAATCGCTTTTATGTGGAACAGAAGTGATTGCCACTGAAATAGCTGTTTTAAAGGAGAATTTTCATAATTGTATTCACTATTATGAGATTAACGATATTAATGAATTATGCCTTCTTATAAAAAAAGCATTTAACAATTCTTTAGAGAAAAAAAGCAAATTATTTAAAAATACTTTTTCATGGAAAGATTCAGCAACAAACTTGGAACAAATTTTCCTAAAAGAGCTTAGCGCAAATTGATATTTGTTTGATTTATATATCCTGGATTTGAACCGTTCTATGAGTGTATGGAGGTTAAATGCATGAGAGTTTTATTTGATGGAAGAGTTACAGGGAATGATGGAATTGGCAGATATGTAAAAAACATATCTTTACGTCTTGCTAAAATTAGTGAAATAGAAATAAGTTGTATTTCAAGAAATAATATATTCGAAAAATTGATAAGCAATATAATTTACGACGACAGTACGCACTATACTTATAACGAAATATTAATAATTGATGAATTAATAAGTAGTCTTAAGCCGGATATCATGCATTGCACAGATTATCGAGTTCCCTTTAACAAAAACAATACCTCCTTAATTGTTTCAATACATGATATTTTTAGGTACACAGATCCCTCCTTGTGTTATGACAATAATGAATTCGTTAAGAAGTATGGAGTTGCAACATTAAACGAAATGATGAAGGTTACAAATGTTTTAAATCGATGTATAAAGCACGATAGAGTAGATTATATAAAGTATTTAAAGGCCGGCTCAGCGCATTTTGACTACTATCAGCATATGTTAATTTGGGCAATTGCTAGTTCTGATATACTGCTGACTCCTTCACATTTTGTAAAAAATGAAATAATGGCAAACTTCGAGCCGGAAAAGACTATATGTGTAAATCATTATGGAATTAATCATTTAGCACTTGATTGCACGGATAAGAGTAAATTACCGGAAATGATAGCCGTAACAAAAAAGCCATATTTCTTATATGTAGGTCAGTATCGAAAACATAAAAATGTAGAAACTATACTGGAAGCCCTTAAGCTAACTCTTGTAAAGAAAAATGCAAATGTATTTTTTGTAGGAAATGATTTTAGCGATAACAATGAGCTAACAAATCTTATCAGATTGCTGGGTTTAAGTGATAATGTACGAATGATAGGTTATTTGCCTGATGAAAAACTGTATAATGCTTACAGTAAAAGTTGCGGACTCTTGCATCTGTCAATGCATGAGGGATTTGGTTTTACACCACTTGAGGCAATGTCCTGTGGATGCCCCGTAGTCGTTTCAGATACACAAATACACAGGGAGACATTAGGTGAACTTGGTATATATGTTGAGACTAGAGATGCGATACAGATATCAAACGAAATGATTAAATTATTATGTGATAGTAATACTAAGAGAGAGACATATGTAAAACATGCTCAGAATTTTATTTGGGAAAAAACTATAACGAGTCTAATAGATTTTTATGGCATAGCAAATAAAAAAGAGAATGGAGGATATTAATAGTGAGAATAATTGAATATACGGATTTCGGATTTACAATTGAGAATAAGGCGTTTATTATTAGTCACGATGAATCAAAAGACAAAAATGTTTTTTTGATATCTACTAAAAGCCTTACACAGGAGTTTTATATTCCTTCAAGTTGCGATACTACTGATGGGCTTGATATAAATGACGATATTTCTAGTTTTGAGTTGTTTGAAAATACTGATTGTATAGAAATCACATGGTTTTGCACAAGTAGTATGTGGAGGAAAGAATATAAGCTCATTGTTCGAGATGAAGCTATAGAATATTATTATATACTTTATGGCAACAGGTTTATAGATACTCTCAGGTATTTTGAAGGTATACCAAAAAATAAGTTACGAAAAATTCCTTCAACGAAACATTTTAATGATAAGAAAAACATACACTATCGTGTATTTAGTAAAGCATCAAAGGTTAATTTTTCTAAAGTATTTAACCCCGAACCGAATACATACGATAAGCAATACTTTAACTTCTTTGATTATTCACTTATAAGTGCACATTCAGATATTGATTATTGTGGTGGTAATTATATATTTAACCCGAGTATGTTCATGTTTGGCATTGCGAATGAAATCACTGATGAATGGGTGTCCCTGGGCTTGGCAGTTAAACCAAATGAATACAACTTCTCCGAATATGAATATCTCGGCGGCAAATCGTTTGGATTAAATTTAAATTATTGGGGAGTGTTTCAAACTATTGAAAAATACGAAACGCCGAGAATATTGATTTTGAGTGAGAAGACGGAGTTTGGTTGTGTTGCAAAATACGTTAAGACGCTCGAAACATATGGGTATATTGATGTGGATTGTGCAAAAAAGGACATACCGAAATGGTGGTTAGGACCGATTATTTGTGGTTGGGGGCATCAATGCTATATGGCTGACCTTTTCAGGGCAAGAAGTCCTTATGATAGGAATAAAGACCTCGCAGCTTATTATATGTGTACTCAAGGGAATTATGAAAAATTTGTTGAGTATATTAATGCGAGGACTAATAACTGGAAAATTTTATGCATAGATGCCAGGTGGACATTGTCTGCGGGAGAAAAAACGCTTGATACAGGCAGATGGCCTAATTTGAGGGGTTTTGTTGATAAGCTCCACAGCGAGGGAAAGAAAGTTGTTTTATGGTGGGGGATGTGGGAAACCGAAGGGCTGGATGATTCTTTATGTATAAACTACAACCCTAAGCAATTTAAGGCTAAAGAAAATAGAGAGGGTAGACTTCAAAAATTTGGTGACTTTTCTTCATACACTAAGCTAACTCCAGACCCCACACTTGATGAGTTTAAGAGCAAGATTGTTTCAAACATAACCAAGCTTTTTGGATCTGGAAAAGACTGTTTTGATATTGATGGGATTAAAATTGACCATGTTGCAGCGGCACCGGGGCTTTATGGATTGGAATTTCCAAAAGGCACAAAAGGGATTTTTGGTGTTGAATTGATTAAGTATTATCAAAAATTTATTTATGATGAAATTAAAAGAATAAAAAAAGATGCGTTGATAATAGGACAATCCGTTAATCCATACTTTCGGGATTGTACTGATATGATAAGGCTGGGGGATATTTACTCGGGAACATTTTCCATCGTTGATCAGATGAAATTTCGGGTCAAACTTGCACAAATTTCTAACCCCTCTGCTCTTATTGATATGGATAATTGGCCTGTCCCAAGCTTAGAATCCTTTAAGGATTATATGCATTACCAAGTTACAGCGGGGGTTCCGTCTTTATATTATTCAAGCCACATAGATACTACAAACGAGTTAATAACTGATGAAATATATGAGCAGATAAATATGTTGTGGGGAACATATATTAATAGGCATTATTGAGGGAGCGTGTTGAGAAATGAATGTATATTTCGGTATAGCAGTATCAACATATAACAGAATAGATAATTTGAAGCAATTATTAGCTTCGCTAGAGGCTCAAAGTTATATGCATTTTCATATTTCGATTGTAGATGGCAGTTCGACCGATGGGACAAGTGAATTTATTTATCAGCTAAAAAAAACGGATTTTTGGCGAAATCGGCTACGATATATAAACTGCCCTCCTTTTAATTGCTTTGCAGCTGCCTATAAGCGAAATTTAGCTGTGAAAAACTTACCCAAAGTTTGCAATTACTTGATAATTTTTGATAGTGATATTATTATTGCTGAAGACTATCTGGCAATTATTGCTGATGAAGTCATCAAAAATTTCGGATGTATATTAATTAATAAAGTATATTGGCTTCCACAGCTAGACAATTATCAAATTTTGAATATCAAAAATTTTCAAGATTTAATTAGTTTAGTACCGCATGGAATACCTAAGCAAGTTGAAGGCACTTTTATAGGTGAGGATTTGCGATTTCAATTAGAGAGTAACCCTTTCAACGAAGTTGATGTAACGCGCTTTAACGGGGAGTGGTGTCTTTTATGTAATTTAGTGTTGCCAATTTCAATGTTTAATGAAGTAGGCGGCCTGGATGAAGATATGAAGGGATATGGATATGAAGATGTGGAGTTTGGCCGGCGTTTGGAGATTAACGATTATTTGTGCAAAGTATTGCCTGATGTATACGTGCTTCATATTTGGCATCCAAAAAAAGATAGCATAAGGAACTATTACGAAAATCAATTTAATCTACATTATGTGTTGTGTAAGCATGGTGTTTTTGGGCAACAGGAAGAATTAGCAGATTGGGCCATTTGGTGGCATTATGAGAAGATGCGTGGTGGAATGATTATAAAACACGATGATGGCTATTATGCGATAAACAGAAAACGCTCACATTGTCTTGAATTGCCCAACTCTGAATGGGTTGCCAGGCTGGGGCATGATATAGAAAATATCCAAGAAGATAGCATAAAAGGGATGAGGCATATGGGCTTGGCTAAATATATATCTACCATACACTCTAATGGAGGTGAGTGATATCATCAAATGCCCGGTTTGTGATAATGAACTTTTTTTGGAAGAGAAGTTATGCAGATGCAAGAATAATCACTCATACGATGTTTCAAAAACGAACTATGTCAACCTAATTTTGGCTAACCAGAAAAAAAGTACTTTTTCCGGAGATACTTCACAATCCGTATATGCCAGAGATAAATTTCTTGCAAGAGGACATTATAAAAGACTTTCGGATTGCATAAATCGGCACACAATGAATGCTGTTGAGTCAAGCGATAGCACTCCATTTTGCATTCTTGATATGGGATGTGGAGTGGGGTATTATGTTGATATGCTGCATCAAGAAATAGAGTATGGTGGGCTAAGTGCAACGATATATGGCATGGATATATCCAAGAAAGCGGTTAAGTGCGCTGCGTCGAAGAATAAACATATACTTTTTATTGTTGGCAATTCTTTTAGAATACCGTTAATGCCCAAAAGTGTTGATTGTATACTTAATGTGTTCGCACCGTTTTCTGCAGATGAAGTAAATAGAATCCTAAAGACAAATGGTGTAGTTGTGTCCGTTAAGCCCGGTATACGTCATTTGATTGAGTTAAAAAATATATTGTACAATTCTCCGAGATGTCATGATGCGACAGAAACATACCATGAGTTAAACCTTATTGATAAGTGCCAAATTGAGTATTCGATTAATGTCAATGAGGAAGATGTAAGCAATCTTTATTTCATGACTCCTTATTCGTGGACAACTCAAAAAAACCCAAGCAAAGAAGAGTTAGCTTGTTTGACTCACATAACGGCAAGTTTTGTTGTGTGTGTTTACCAAAAACCATGAGTTTGATATGAACATCATGCCATGTGAAATATATCGCTTGGCATAAAATTCAAAAACAGCCATGTCATTTGACTATGGCTGTTTTTTTGATGCGGGCGGCACAGGTAACAACTTAGTGATGAAAGTCCACTACTGATTTGGCGGCACGAGCTGCTTTAGCTGAACAACAGACGGCGGTCGTATTTATCGTGGTGCTTGAAAAACATGGAAAAGAGAGGTTGATGTCACAATGAAAACAGCTTTAATTACAGGTATTACCGGTCAAGATGGATCCTATTTAGCAGAAGCACTTTTAAATAATGGTTATCAAGTATATGGCCTAATTAGAAGAAAAAGTGAGTTGAATTATGGAAGCGCAAGCCATCTTCGTGGACGGGTTAAATTTATTTTCGGAGATGTATGTGATGAGAGTTCCATAATAAACGCATTAAAAATGTCAAAAGCTAATGAAGTTTACAATTTAGCAGCACAGTCATTCGTTGGTATTAGTTGGGATAATCCAAAAATTACTACACATATAAACAGCTTGGGAGTTCTGAATGTTTTAGATGCGATTAGAGCAGTAAATCCGGATATACGATTTTATCAAGCTTCAACCAGTGAAATGTTTGGTAATATTTCACAGATTCCACAAAATGAGATGACTCCATTTTATCCGAGAAGTCCGTATGGTGTTTCTAAGCTTTATGGTCATTGGATTACTATTAACTATAGGGAGAGCTACAATATGTTTGCGTGTGCAGGGATACTTTACAATCACGAGTCTGAGCGAAGGGGACATGAATTTGTAAGCAGAAAGATAACAGATGCTGTATCAAAAATTAAGCTTGGTCTCTTGGATGTTTTAGAGATAGGTAATTTATATAGTAAAAGAGACTGGGGACATGCGATGGACTATGTTCAAGCTATGTATTTAATGCTTCAGCAGGATTTACCCGGAGATTATGTAATATCCAGCGGAAAAACAAATACCGTAAAAAAGTTCATTGAAGCGGCTTTTAACTGCATAGATATTGACATAATATGGGAAGGCACAGGGCTTAATGAAAAAGGACTTTGTAGGAAAACGGGACGAACTTTAGTATTGGTTAATCCAAATTTTTTCAGAAAATCAGAAGTTGATATCCTTTTAGGTGATTCGTCAAAGGCAAAAAGCGAGCTGGGATGGGAAAGTCGGATAAGTTTTGAGAGTCTTGTAGAAAGAATGGTTTTAAATGATTTAAGAATAAATGCATCCTAATGTCCTAGTTTTTTATATTGCGTATACTTTTATATGGCTATTTTGACAATCGTAGCCGGTTTGGGGAGTCATACTATGAATGTAATTCTTTTATCCGGTGGATCCGGACGGCGATTATGGCCGTTATCAAATGATGTTTTATCAAAGCAGTTTTTGAAATTACTTAGGGATAGCCGTGGTGCTAAAGAATCGATGGTTCAAAGAGTAGTGCGCCAATTAACAGAAGTTAATAAAAATGTAAATTTATTTGTATCCTGTAATTTTACTCAAAATGATATTTTATGTCATCAGCTTGAAGGAATAGAACCAATACTTGAACCTTCACGGCGGGATACTTTTCCGGCCCTCTCACTTGCAGCTGCATACCTGCACTATAAGAAAGAAGCAGATTTGGAGCAAGCTATCTTACTATGTCCTATTGATGTATTTGCAGAGAGTGAATATTTCAAGCTGTTAAAAAATGTATGGAAGCTTGCTGCTAATAATGATTACAACATTGGATTACTAGGTGCCACACCAACTTATCCTTCAGAAAAATTTGGTTATATTCTTTGTAAAGGTGGTGCCGTAGAAGGTTTTATTGAAAAACCTCCTGAACGCGAGGCGAAGCAATTTATTTCAAACGGTGCATTGTGGAATTGTGGTGTTATTGCAGTAAAGATAAGATATGTTTTAGAGTGTGCAAAGAAATATATTTCATTTGATGGTTACGAGGATTTCTATAACCAATACAATAAGTTGCCCAAAGTTAGTTTTGATTATGAGATAGTGGAGAAGGAAAGCTCTATTGGCGTAGTTAGCTACAGCGGTACTTGGAAAGATCTTGGCGATTGGAACGCCTTCACAGAAGAGATTGGGGACACTTGTATAGGTAATGTCATTGTTTCAGATGGAGCAGTAAACACAAATGTTATAAATATGCTTAACATTCCAGTCATTGCCCATGATATAGAAAATTCCATTGTCGTTGCAAGCCACGATGGTATTTTGGTTAGCAGCAAACAAACTAGTTTTCCTATAAAGTCTTTGGTTGAACAGACTTCTCTACGTCCTATGTATGAGCAACGACAATGGGGAGATTGTTATGTTTTATATTACAAGCAAACAGATAATGCTTCATTAACAGTAAAACTAATTCGTATGGATATCGGGCGAACTATATGTTTTGAACCACATAATGAGCAAGGCAATGTTTGGGTTGTTGTGTGTGGTAAAGGGATATTGACTATCAATGAAGAAGTTTCAACAGTTTCAAAGGGATGTGTGATTGATATCGAATGTGGAGTTAGACATTCTTTGCAAGCAGTTACAGAATTAGAGCTTGTAGAAGTCCGGATTGAAGCAGATGAGCTATAAACTAGGAAAAACAATTTTAAAGTATTGAAATGAGGGAATTATGGAATTTAATAATAAATTAACATATTTGCAAAGTTTGTGTATTCCTTTTCGCATAGCACCTATTGAAGCTACTTTCCACCTTTTGCAAGGCTTGCTTAATCTTGTGGTAGCTCCTGTTAAAATTTTGCTTACAGCGTATTTTATTGATACCGCATTATACGTTGTCACACATAACTACGGTGCTAATCGCATTATATTGCCGCTGATAGCAATAGGTGTTTTTTCTGTGTACAATTATGTGTTGTCTCCAATTAAAGGACTTTTCAATACAAGTATGAAAATAAAATCACGTATAAAACTACGCGTTCCTTTTTTGGAAAAGCGTTCAAGATTAGAATATAAACATATAGAAAATCCTAAAACTCAAGACTTGTTGAATCGTGTATGGAGTAACCCCGAAGAGCAATTGAGTGGCGCATTAAATAACCTTATTAATCTAATTGTTATAGTTGGTACTGTTGCAAGCCAAGTTATTGTTTTAATAATGAATGCACCTTTAGCCGGCGGAATTCTGTTGGTGTTTAGCACGCCCTTATATATTATGGCAGTAAAGGCCGGAAAGTATAGATATCAGGCACAGAGGGATTATACTTTAGAGCAGCGTCGCTCGTGGTATGCATCATGGTGTATTTGGTCAAGACATACAGCAGATGAGCGTAATATGTTTGGATTTACCGATTATTTAAATGATATGTATTATCGCTTTAGTGAAACCGGCCGCAAGGCAATGCTGAAGGTTGATACCCGTTGGTTTGTTCGCTCCAGGGCATCAGCTGTTCTGCTGGGAGTGCTGTCTGCTATTGGCTTATTCATTATGGCTCCTGCTGTAGAGGCGGGTTACATGAGTGTGGGGATATTCATTGTATTGCAAACAGCATTATTTAGCTCTATTAATCAACTTGCATGGAGCTTACCGGTTGCATTAACACAGATTGCGCAAGAACGGGAGTTCATTAAAGATATAAATATTTTTTTTGGGCTTAGCGAAACCCCTGACGCAGAATCCTTACCCACGGAGACACAATTTAATTTCGAATCTCTGGAATTGAAAGACGTGTCATTTAAATACCCGGGTACAGAAAAATTAATCCTAAACAAACTGTCTTTGAAAATAGAGAATGGCAAACACTACTCATTTGTAGGGATAAACGGCGCAGGGAAAACAACCATAACCAAGTTAATAACTCGTTTATATGATGAATATACAGGGGAAATTCTTTTAAATGGAAAGCCATTAAAAGAATGGACTATGCCGCAGATTAAATCATGTTTTTGTGCATTATTTCAAGATTTTGCCCTATACGACATAACAGTTAAAGAAAATGTTTGTTTAGGCAAAACAAATGGAGCATCAGATGATGAAATTGACAGAGCACTGGAATTATCAGGCTTTAATAAAAAGTCAAAAAACCTCAAAGACGGTAAAAATACCCTTTTGGGTAAAACTTACGATGCAGGGATAGATCTTTCAGGTGGTCAGTGGCAAAGCTTGGTTCTTGCGAGAGCAATACTTAGTCCGTCACCGGTAAAAATATTAGACGAACCTACTGCAGCTCTGGATCCTATGGCCGAGAGTCAAGTGTATGCTCAGTTTGAGTCTCTCAGCCGCGATTTCACGACAATTTTTATAAGTCACCGGCTTGCATCGGCAAAACTTGCGGATGTTATATTTGTTATAGACAATGGTAATGTAAAAGAAGAAGGTTGTCATGAAGAACTTATGAATAAACGAGGCATTTATGCAGAAATGTTTGAAAGTCAACAAAGTTGGTATCAATAAAAGGTGGGGGAATTAATGAAAAAAACAAACCAACGAATATCTCTGTTAAAAGCTATGCGCCGTACCATTCCTATGATATTCAGGATAGTTCCGTTTTGGTCAATTACATATATTACGATAACACTGCTTAATGGAATTGCTCTTGGCTTGTCTGCACCTGTAAATCAGCGACTTTATGAGGCACTTACCAATCTTGCATTAGGCTATGACGTGTTGCGCTATGTTTATATTGGTGCAATCATGGTAACAGGGATAATGCTTTTTCAGCAATTTGCAACTGCCGCACATGTTTTTATCAGCAACCATGTAATAAATTACATTATAGATATAAAACTAAGACAAATATTCCATTTAAAAATGAAAACACTTCCTACACAGGTTTTCGAAGATAAAACTAAGTTAGACGATTTAGAAAAATCAGATATGGGTAAACGTGGCATAATTCATATGTATCAGATTTTAATAAACTTAATATTTCTTTATGGGATATATTTTGTGGTCATGGGTATATTTTTATTTAACATTCAGCCAATCTTGGTATTAGCTATTTTATTTACATTTGCTCCTGTGGTTTTTGCACAAGTAGTGGAAGCAAGGCTTCAAGCAAAATTAGAAGAAGAATCCGCACCGGTTCGTCGTCAACACAGCCATTATTCTGAATGTTTAACAGGACTTAAATCTATTAAAGAAATACGACTTTTTGGAGCATTTTATTTTTTTAAATGCTTATTTATGGACACTCTCAAATTATTGGCACAAAAAGAATGGAAGAGCCAAAAAAAAATACAAATTATATATTTAGGGTTAAACACCATAAAGGCTGCCGGATGGGTTGGCATTTTAATACTGCTGTTTAGAGGACTAATTATGGGTAATATCACAGTAGGTGCTTTTGCCGCAGTGTATGGCTCAATTAGCATGATGTTTAGCATGACAGAAGATCTTTTAAATCAAATCAAGCACAATATAACGGAATGGTTGGGTAAAATCCATAATTTTATAAATGTGTTAGATATACCCACTTCAGCTACATGTAATACGAAGCCTGACATCAAATCTAAAGGTATAGTCGCCACTAATATTACGTTTGCCTACCCATTGTCTAAAAAAAACGCCGTGGATGATGTGACATTATCAATTTGTCCTGGTGAAACAATAGCCCTCGTTGGTGAAAATGGAAGCGGTAAAACTACTCTCGTAAAACTTCTTTGCGGATTATACAAGCCGGATCAAGGTAAGGTACTTGTAGGAGGACAAGATTCTTCTAATTCTGCAAATTCTGCACTATTCTCTAAATCATCGGGTGTATTTCAAAATTTCGTTCCATATTTACTAACACTTGAAGAAAATGTAAAAATAAGTAACTACAAATCAAATAAAAGTCCAATCAGCTCAATGGAAGAAGCAGATGTAAATTATAAAGATAAGCGCACATTTCCTAATGCTTTAGAAACCATGCTGTCCAGAGAATTTGATGGGGTAGATCTTTCCGGAGGACAGTGGCAACGTGTTGCTACTGCTCGTGGACTATATCGTCCTCATGATTTAATAATTTTAGATGAACCAACTGCGGCAATTGATCCAATAGAAGAAACTCGAATCTATAAGCGTTTTGCAGAACTAACAAAAAACAAAACAGCAATCATTGTAACTCATCGATTAGGTTCTGCAAAAATTGCAGATAGAATAGTAGTAATGGACGGTGGCAAAATAATAGAAGCCGGTACTCATGAAAGTTTAATCGGTAAACGTGGAAAATATTTTGAAATGTGGAAAGCTCAGTCGGAAAGCTATGTATAGGGATTAGCATTCCTGTAATGAATGAAAAATAGCAAGAGTTGGGCAATTGAAAAACCCCTGCTAAGATTCATGTGTGCTACCGAACGCACATAAATCGAAAAGACAGGGGAGATTCAGCAATGAG
>Ga0131853_10001094_pt1 | contig 49267 bp, 50 predicted proteins | sample TergutLab28metaG_FD_92764 | JGI IMG/M metagenome (GOLD analysis project Ga0131853, IMG submission 92764) | Labiotermes labralis P1 segment gut microbial communities from Petit-Saut dam, French Guiana - Lab288 P1 (version 2) (version 2) | ecosystem: Host-associated > Arthropoda: Insects >... | reverse complement strand
CGGGAGTACGTCCAGGTTGGGTACGTCCCCCCTATGGTCAGTGGAACGCATCCACGATGTCGCTCTTTGGTGCGCTGGACGTGCGCATGGCCAATTGGAACCTGGACCCTGTTGACTGGCGCAGACCAGGGGCAAGCACTATTGCCGACCGCGTCATCGAGCGCGCAAAGCCCGGTTCTGTGGTGCTGATGCATGACGGCGGGGGTAACCGCGAACAGACCGTCATGGCAACGCGCAGCATCATTCAGGCTCTGCGCGCACAAGGCTATCAATTTCTGACGGTAGAAGAGCTTTACGCACGCACTCCTTAAAAAGTCGCTCAATTCGAAAAAGATGTAACAGCTCGTTACATGCAAACAAAAAGCACTCATTAATCGTTATACTAATGCCTTGCGCAGCAATTATCTGCGCAGATTCGGATAGTAGATCGAGGAGCACCACATGCCTGTAAAGATTCAAGCTGGACTGCCTGCCATACGTACCCTAGGGCGTGAAAACGTCTTTGTCATGACCGAAGAGCGCGCATTGACGCAAGACATTCGACCTCTGCGTATCTTAGTGCTGAACTTGATGCCCACCAAAATTACGACGGAGACACAGCTCTTGCGCGTGCTGGGAAATACATCCCTGCAAGTCGAGGTACGCTTTCTCAAGACCGGCAGCTACCAGTCCAAAAATGTTGATCCCCAGCACCTAGATTCCTTTTATCGCACCTTTGATGAGGTCAAGGAAGATCGTTGGGATGGCTTGATTATCACCGGTGCACCTGTCGAGCAGCTGCCCTTTGGACAGGTCAATTACTGGGATGAACTGGTGCGCATCTTTGAATGGGCAAAGACCAATGTCTTTTCAACTTTTTGTATTTGTTGGGCGGCTCAGGCGGCGCTTTACTACTACTATGGCATTGAAAAAGAACCGGTAGATTCAAAGGTTTTCGGCGTCTTTGAGCACTATGTCAGCGATTCAAAGAACAAATTGACCCGCGGCTTTGACGATGTTTTTTGGGCGCCACACAGCCGCCATACGACTATTGATGTTGATGCGGTCAAGGCTTGCCGCAGCATTGACGTACTGGCAGATTCGCCCGAGGTCGGTCTGTATCTGGCAGCTTCGACTGATGGACGCCTGGTCTTTGCAACGGGCCACAGCGAATATGACGCAGAGACCCTGAAGGCAGAGTTTGATCGTGACATCGGCAAGGGCCTCGACATTGACGTGCCTGCAAACTACTTTGTAGACGATGACCCAGAAAAGGGCATCCTTGTTCGCTGGCGCGCACACGCGAACCTGCTCTTTAGCAACTGGTTGAATTACTGCGTCTACCAAGAAACCCCTTATGACTTAAGCGAGCTGCGCTAGAGACATCAAGTCACTTGAAGCTTTAACAGACAGACCCTGCGACGAAGCTGTTCGCGGGGTCTGTTAATTTGTCAGAAAGGGCGCTCACGGTATAATCAAAGATAATGAATACTCATGCAGCGTACCAAACGCCAAAGGCGGTAAAGATATTTGATAGTGGCCTCGATACGATAATCGTTGCCATCGTCATGTTCTTGCTGGCGTTCTCGCTCTATGCTACCTGGGATACTGACCAGATGCACAACAATGCGATGTCAGACCAGTACACCATCTATAATCCTGCAGAAGACCCCCTGTCCTTTGCAGAGCTGCGCGCCTTAAACCCCGATGTCTTTGGCTGGATTACGGTCTACGGAACCATGATTGACTTTCCCTTGCTGCAGGGCACGAACAACTCGCATTACTTGAACCACAATGCCCTGGGCGAACACTCACTGGCAGGCGCCATCTTTCTCGATGCAGATAACGACCCCAACTTTACTGACTTTAACAGCATCATCCACGGCCATCACATGGACCAAGGTGCCATGTTTGGCAACATTGATCTCTTTGCAGACCGCGAGTTTTTCGACAGCCGCAAGTACGGCAACCTCATGTTTAATGACAAAGACCACGGCCTCGAGTTTTTTGCCTTTGTCGAAACCAGCGGCTACAACTGGCAGGTTTTCAACCCTGCCGTACAGGGGCGCGACAACCAGCAGGCCTACGTGAACATGCTGATAGAGACTGCCCTCCATACCCGCGACATCGGTCCGATAACACCCGATGACAACATCGTCTTGCTGGCAACCTGCACCAATGAGTTCACCAACGGCAGACATTTGCTGGTGGCAAAACTGCATGACACGCCCTTTCCGAACCCCTTTGCTGAAGGCGAGGCTGCAGAGCTCGAGCGCAGCACCTTTGTTGACGGACAGTTGCTGCCCATCCTGCGACAGATTTGTTTTCCCGCCCTGCTGATCGTTGCCGTCCTCGTCATTGCCTATTGGACTATTCAGAAGCGCCGCCGCTGGAGCTTCGAAGACACCTGGGACAAAGTAAAGCATGAGCCAGCCGTGCGCGAACATTATGAGAAGCTCTGCAAAGAGGGTGCCAAGGCAAAGACAGCAGTTAAACCGCCTGCCGCGCCGGGTACACCTGTAGTACCGAGCCCGCCTCAGACGACCGCAAAATGACCCGACTGCGCCTTTTTCTGCGCGGCATGCGCATGCCCTTCATCGTTGGGGGAGCGCTCGCCCTAGTGTTCTTTGCCGCCATTACCTTGATAAATCTGCAAGAAACGAATTACGGCTTTTTTGAAGTTGCATCAACGGTCGGCTTTGTCGCTTTTCTCATTTTTGTCAGTTTTTGCTTCATCGGCATGTTTGCGCCCCTGCGCGGGCTTATGCTGCTGCAGCGTCAGGAAAAGGAGCTCGGCTTTAGCTTCAATGCTGAGATGAAAAGGCGCCGTGCCCAGATGCCGCAGTACCAGGATGATGATTTCTATGTGAGTGTGTCCAGCGATCGCATCGTTGCCGTGCGTCGCGACTACATCGCGCAGCTCGATGACAACCGCGAGGAAAACCGTGTCCTGTCATACGTCACCATGCGCAGCCGCAGCGGTAGGAAGCATCGCATCGTGGGGCACTACACCAGCATTGACGGTCTCGAAACCTGGTACCACGGCCAAGGTACTTCTCTGCACTAGGGCCATGTACCTGCGCTTGCGCGCAGGGACTAAGAAGGCTGCTTCACTGCCACAGTTCAAGGTCAAGGGCGAGACCCCGCATCGGCGTGTTGCATGACAATAAGGTCAAGGGCGAGACCCCGGCTCGGAGGCCGGGGTGACAAATCTGAAGAACGGTTCTTAGGGGGTTTCGACGTATTCGATGTCTTCGGCTTCAACAACCGTTTCTGGTCCGTCGTAGGCAGCAGGTTCAACACTCTGCTGCTGACGCGCCTCATAAGCTGCCATCATGTCCTCATGCTGCTCGCGGCGCACTTTACGATTCCAGGAAAAGGGCAGGTAGTCTTCGGGCGCTGGACGCAGGTGGTACTTCGCGCGAAAGCGCGGCAGGCTAAAGCGGTGCTGTCCCAGTTCGTGTGAGCGAATCAGCGAGGGCAACACGATGGTTTTGTGCTTGCTTTTGTCGTGACGTGCATAAATCCAGAAGGGTGTAATGAAGGCGAGGACAAAGCAGGCTGCCAGGATAATTAGGTAGGTGGATGATTGTCCGGCTTGCAGACCAGCGGGAGGCACAAAGGATATGGCAAAGGCGCAAAGCGTCGTGAACAGACCGATGCCTGCAACGATGGTCTTGCCAAAGACACCACCGGGGATTTGATATTTGCGCGGCAGATCACGCTGCTTGAATACGAGCTTGAAGTAGCCGGCAAACATCAGCACATAGGCGACAACGTAGATGCACACCGTCAAGGCAATGGCAATCAAGAAGGACAGGTTGTTGCCACCACCACCAAGGGTCAAGACCACAGCCCAAAGGCTTACGATGATGCCCTGGGCAACAATCAGCACTATCGGGATGTCGTGCTGATTGACTTTTCTAAAGATGGGTGGCAAAAGACCTTGCTGGGCTGCCATGTAGATACCCCGCGCAGGACCAACGACCCAGCTGGCGACTTGTGAACTCACTCCGACGGCAATCATCAGCGCTATGACGTTGGCAGCCCAGCTTGCGTGAACGCCCGCATGGGCAAAGAGGGCAGAAAGTGCGTCAATAATGCCCGTGTTCAACGATATTTTTTCTGTCGGAATAGTCAGGGCGACTGACATGCCGCCGATGGTGTTCAAAGCAATGGCCGTAATGACCATCAAAAACATGGCGATGGGGTAGTTGCGCCCCGGGTTTTGCAGGTCATTTGCATAAGAGGCAGAGCTCTCGACCCCCATGTAGGACAACATGAAGGACACAAAGACCACAAGCGTCGTGATCTTTGTGAAGTCTGGCAGGAGCGCCGAAGTCGTGAGCGGTGTGGCTGATTGACCTCCCGTCGCCAAAAACAGCAAGGCCAGCACGGTCAAGACAATCGTTGGGACGATGATTCCTACGACACCGCCGATGTCACCCATGCGCTCGGCGACCTTGGTGCCGCGAAACTGCAAAATGGTGACAACCCAAAAAAGACCGATGGCAGCAAGTGCCTTGACCACGGGGTCGTTGTTCAGAGCAGCCCAGCCGGTCACACTTGCGACAGCACCCAGGATGAAGTACAGCATGGCGATAAAGCCGACCGTGACTTGCAGCCACTGGAAAAAGACGGCAGCAAAGCCGTAGCGTTCACCTAAGGTGTTTTTGACCCAGACGTAGATGCCACCTGATTCCCATGATTCAACCGTAGCCATCTCTGCAGAAACCAAGGCCGTTGGGATAAACCACAAAATACCGCCTACCAGCAAGAAGAAAACCAGGCTTAGGCCGGACTGGGCAAAGGCAGGGTAGATATGCAAATCCATGGTCATAGCGACCGTGAGGCCATAGAAGCCCAGCATGGTCAGACTCTTTTTTGCAGCTGCAGCTTGTACGCTACGCGCCATGAGGATACCTCTTTCCCTGTGCTCCCGACTCTTGCAAAGTGCATGCTCTAGCTTGCTTTGGCATCGCTATACTTTGAGGATGCGCCGTGCTATCCATACAATGGGTCGGTAGTAAAAGCCTTCGAAACTGCGCTTCACACGCCCGAGTTCCGTGCGAATGGCAATGTGTTGCGGACATTTGGACTCGCAGCGTCCGCACTGGTTACAGCGAGACGCAACGGTTGGTTGCTCTTTCAAGCTGGTGTGGTTGATATAGTTTTTCAAGGCACCGATGCGCCCCTCAACACCAATGTTGTTGTAGGCGATCAGACAGGTTGGAATATCAACGCCCTGCGGACAAGGCATGCAGTAGTTGCAGCCCGTACAGGCCACCTTCATGACATCAGTTATCGCACGCCTCGCGTCTGCGATGATTTCATGGTCAGACTCCGCCAACATGCCCGGATAGGATTCTTTCGCTGTTTCAATATTGGCGCGGAGTACGTCCATGGTCTTCATGCCGGAAAGCACTACGGACACTTCTGGCTGGTTGAAAAGCCAACGCAGGGCCCAGGCCTCGGGCGTGTAGACTTCGCCGTTGCTGCTGGGGCGGGCAAAGGCTTGCAGGGCCGCTTTGGGCAGGCTGTCTGCGAGGCGGCCACCCTTGAGCGGGCCCATGATGTTGACGCGCAAGCCCTTGCTTGCTGCGTAGTGCAGACCGTCGTCGCTTGCTTGACCTGCGGCATTCTTATCCAAGTAGTTGTACTGAATCAGGCAAAAGTCCCAGTCGTAGGCGTCGACGACCTTTTTGAATTCTTCAAAGCCGCCGTGGAAAGAAAAGCCAAAGTTGCGTATGCGGCCAGCCTCTTTTTGAGCCTGCGCCCACTCGATGATGCCCAGGCGCTTCATGCGTTCCCAGACCTTGACGTCGCTAATCATGTGAACCAGGTAGTCATCGATGTAGTCGGTTTGCAGGCGCGTTAGTGAGCCCTCAAAGTGCTTGTCAAAGTCGCCAGGTTTTTTGCACAGATAAGGGGGAATCTTTGTCGCTATTTGTAGCTGTTCGCGCAAGCCGTGCTTGTTGACGGCGCGCCCCAGTTTTGCCTCGCTGCCTGGGTAGATGATCGCTGTATCAAAGTAGGTGATGCCGGCAGCAGCGGCTGCAACAACCAGCTCTTCTGCGGCCTCATCTGAGCGCGGGAAGCGCATACAGCCAAAGCCCAGGCGCGTGATGCTCTTATCGTTTCCGCACTTGGTATCCATGACTCTATTCTATCGTTTTTAAGCTGCCCTTTGATAGAATAGAGAGTTGCATATTTGATTTGTAGCTAGGTCGAGATAACAAAAAATGAGGAGGGCTTTATGTTTGAGTCTTTTAACTGGGAAAGTCTGTTTCCTTTTATGCGTTTCCTTTTGTTTGTTGGTGGCGTTGCTGCCCTCGTTGTTTTTGTTTTTGTACTGCGTAATCTGGCCCGCTTGCTTGAGAGTACGAAGCGCACCATGGATGAAGCTGAAAAGACCGTGGCCGAGCTGCGTGTTTCTGTCGTGCCAATACTGAACAATGTGGACTCGACGGTCGAGCAGGTTAATGCGCAGATGGCTCACCTTGATAGCATTATGAGCAATCTCGAATCGACAACAAATAAAGTTGCCCATACGGCAGAGCAGGCGACCAATGTCGTCCAGACGCCGGTTGATTTTGTCACGGGCTTTACCGACAAGTTGATGCGCAACTGGAAAGAGCGCAAGGCGCGGGCCGAAGATGCGAGCCAAGCCAGCGCTACTCAAGCTGCCGCCGACGCGACAGAGATTCCGATTCGCATGCCCGACGATGTATCTGTGCCGCTGACACCTGCAGCTGCGCCTGCACCTACGGCGGCACCTGCGCCAGTACCTACGGTGGCACCTGCACCTATGGCTGCGCCTGCTGTAGCATCTGCGTCATCTGGGGCACCTGCACCAGTACCAGCTGCGGCACCAGCACCTGCACCTGCACCAGCCTATGTGCCTCAAACGATACCGACACAACAACCATAAACCCTAGAGCAAGGACTACTAAGAAATGAATCCTCCTGTAAGTACCGCTGATATTCGCGAACAATTTTTGAGCTTTTTTGAGCAGCGCGGCGCAACCCGTCTGCCCTCTTCGTCACTGATACCTGATGACCCCTCGCTACTTTTGACGGCTGCGGGCATGGTGCAGTTTAAGCCGATATTTCTGGGTGCGAAAAAGCCTGACACCTTGCGTGCCACCACGGCGCAAAAATGTGTGCGCACGACCGATATTGACATCATCGGCACTACGGGACGCCACTTGTCGTTCTTTGAGATGATGGGTAACTTTAGCTTTGGTGATTATTTTAAGCGCGAGGCCATTGCCTGGGCTTGGGAGTTCTCGACAGAAGTTTTAGGTCTTGACCCCGAGCGTATTTACGCCACGGCCTTTCGTGATGATGATGAGGCGGTCGAGCTGTGGCTGCAGGAGACAAGCCTGCCTGCTGATCGCGTGCGCCGCTTTGATGAGGCTGATAACTTTTGGGCAGCAGGCCCTACGGGTCCCTGCGGTCCGTGTGCAGAGCTCTTTTATGATCGCGGTGAAGCCTTTGGCTGCGACAGTCCTGACTGCACCGTGGGATGCGAATGTGACCGCTTTGTCGAATACTGGAACCTAGTATTTATGCAGTACAACCGTGACAAGGACGGTGTTTTGCACCCTCTGCCTAAGAAGAGCGTTGACACGGGCATGGGGCTCGAGCGCATGGCAGCAATCATGCAAGATGTGCCAACTAACTATGATATCGACTTGATGCGCGCCCTGATTGCTGTGGCAGAAGACTGCACGAACAGCAGCTATACGGGTGCCGTTGTGCCCAGTGCGGATGATGTGTCGCTGCGTATCATTGCAGACCACGCCAGATCGGTCGCCTTTATGATTGCCGACGGCGTATTGCCTGCAAATGAGGGTCGCGGATACGTCTTGCGTCGTCTGCTGCGAAAAGCTGTTTTGAATGGTCACAAGCTGGGCCATGACGAAGCATTCCTGTTGAGCATTGTCGACAAGGTCATCGAGCTTATGTCAGATCACTACCGCGAGCTCAGCACGCACAAAGATTTGATTGCCGGCATCGTCACGGCAGAAGAAGAGAGTTTCTTGCAGACCCTGACCAAGGGGCTTAAATATCTAGACGAGGGGCTAACGCAAGTCCCCGAAGGCGGAGAGCTCTCTGGTGAGGCGGCCTTCAAGCTGCATGACACCTACGGCTTTCCCATCGACTTGACTCTCGAGGTTTGTGCAGAAAAGGGCTACCGCGTTGATCGCGAGGGCTTTGAATCCTGCATGAAGCAGCAAAAAGAGCGTGCTCGGGCTCAGGTGCAAGATGTCAGCTGGTCTACCTTTGGCGGTAGCTACACTGACATCCTGAAAGAGTTCGGACCGACCTACTTTGAAGGCTATGCGAAAGATCGTCTCGAGGCCGCTGTCCTAGCAATTATTGATGGCGAGGGCAAGCAGGGAGAGCAGCTGCAAGAAGGCGAAGCAGGCGAAGTGATTCTGGACTACACCCCTTTCTACGCCGAACAGGGTGGCCAAGTCGGAGACACAGGCACTATAACGACGCCTTCTGGCGCGGTATTTAGCGTCAGTGACACGCAGGTCAAGGATGGCCTGATTATTCACAAGGGTCAGATGAAAGCCGGTAAACTTGCGGTTGAAGAAGGCGTCGAGGCAGCCATTGATGTTGATCGCAGAAGCCTCATTAGGCGCAACCATACGGCCACCCATCTGCTGCACTGGGCCTTGCGCGAGGTCGTAGGTTCACACGTAACGCAGGCAGGATCGCTGGTCACTGACACCCGTTTGCGCTTCGACTTTACGCATTTCGAGCGTCTGACCTCATCACAGCTGACAGAAATCGAAGAACTGGTGAATCAAAAAATATCTGACGACCTGCCCGTGCGCGCCTTTACGACAACGCTTGCAGAGGCTCAAGATTTGGGTGTCACTGCCCTTTTTGGTGAAAAGTATGGTGAGTACGTGCGCGTACTGGAAATAGGCACCACCAGTAAAGAGCTCTGTGGTGGCACGCATATTGGACGCAGTTCTGAAATCGGGCTCTTCAAAATAGTTGCTGAAGAAAGCGTGGGTGCTAACCTGCGCCGCATTGAAGCGGTCACCAGTATGGCTGCCTACCGCCTGACACGCAGCTATCAAAATGAACTTGAAGCTGCAGCGGCACTACTGAAGGCGCAGCCAAAGGATCTGTGCGCAAAAGTCGAGAACCTGCTGGAAAACCAGCGCAAGCTCAAGGTACAACTTAAAGCTGCCGTTGAGGCGGGACCTGTGGGCAAGGGCACGGAGGCTTTGCTTGAAGACGCCTTTGATGCCGGCGGTTACCAGCTGGCCATTGCCAGCCCCGATGATGTGGCAACGGCTGACTTGCGCAAACTGTGGGATAGACTGCGCCAGGCCGGTATCGATGCTGCCGTCATTGTGACCGCTGACAAGGAAAGCGGCAAGGCGATATATATGGCAGCTGCAAACGACAAGGCTACGACGGCAGGTTTTCATGCCGGCAACCTCGTCAAAGATATCGCGGCCTCACTGGATGGTCGCGGGGGCGGAAAGCCTGGCATGGCTCAGGGCGGGGCAGACCCCGTAGACCCCGCACGTCTCGAAGAAGTCATCACGGAGCTTCGGGCACGCCTTGCTTAGTGACCGCGACAGGCAGGGGCGTGTTCTTGCTCTTGATGTGGGCGAGACTCGGACAGGGGTCGCTGTGTCCAGTGCGGATCGCAGACATGCCTCGCCCTTGAGTGTGCTCGATACCAAGGGCTTGCTTGCCATCGGCAAGGAATTGTCAGGGCTTATTGCAGACTATGAGATCGACACGCTGGTCATTGGATTGCCGCTGCTTGCTGATGGCAGCGAGGGGCAGCAGGCCAGGCGGACACGCTCGCTGTCATCGAAAATGCTCGAAGCCATCACAGGCTGTACAGATATGGACGCACTCCGCCAAGGTCTTGAAGTGGTCTATTTTGATGAGCGACAGTCCAGTAGTGAGGCTAAACGTGCAGGTCACAGCATGGGCATGAGCGAAAGAGACATGCGGGGCAAGCTTGACGGGCAGGCGGCTGCGGTGATTTTGGCACGCTATCTTGATACAATGAACGGCTAGTGTTTTCAAATCTGAGGGGAGTCAAACCTCGTTATGGGTCGTAGAAGTAAACAGACTAAGAAATTTCCTTTTGGCATTGTCTTGTTGTCGGTGCTGATAATACTAACTTTGGCGGGCGTTGGTGTGGGCTACTATGTGCTGATGAGCGGAGGCCCGGCGGCGACCGCTGCTGGTGAGGCTGGCGTTGAGAAGACGATTGTCATTCCCAGCGGTAGCTCGACTTCGGCGATTGCCGACATTTTGTATGATTCGGGCATGGTGAACTCTGCGCTGAGTTTTCGTGTACAGGCAAGACTTGCGGGTGCTGACGGCAGCTTTATGGCTGGTACTTATCAGATGCACACCGGCATGAGCAAGGATGAGATTTTTGCCATGCTGCAGGCAGGCCCGCCGCGTCAAGACGTGGTGAAGGTGACCTTGCCCGAGGGACGCAGTATCGACCGCATGGGGACGCTGCTTGAAGAAGCCGGCATGAGCTTTAGTGCCGAAGAGTTCACGACCCTGGGTAAGACTGGTGCCGCGCAGTTTGCCGGCGAGTTTCCTTTCCTGGTGGGTGCCTTTAATGATTCGATGGAGGGCTACCTCTTTCCTGATACCTATGAGTTTTTCGAAGATGCCACGGTAGAAGACGTCATCACGCAGATGTTGCGTCGTTTCGAGGCCGTTTGGAATACCTTGGACGCGCCCACAGGTCCTGCTGCCGACATGAGCCCTGCGCAGCTGGTGACGATTGCCTCGCTGGTCGAGATGGAGTCATCACTGTCAAGCGAGCGTCCGCTGGTGTCATCTGTGGTCTACAATCGCCTGGCGATTAATCGCAAGCTGCAGTTTTGTTCGACCGTGCAGTACCTGCTGCCCGGTGAGGAACGTCAACGCCTGCGCCTGACCTATGCCCAGACCGAGGTGCCCAGCCCCTGGAATACCTACATGAATGACGGTCTGCCCCCCGGGCCCATTTCGAACCCAGGACGCGAGGCCTTGGACGCGGCCCTGCATCCGGCAAGCACTGACTACATTTACTTTGTCCTGACCGGGACTGACGGCTCGCAGACCTTTGCCAGCAACACCGCAGAGTTCAACCGCGCCCGCCAGCTGTCCCGCGAAGTGTTTGGACAATAACATGAAAATACCTGCACAGTACGTTGAATCCGTCCTTGATATTGACCCCGCGTGGATTGTCGCGCAGGGCAAGGACACGGTACTGGTCGATCTGGACAACACCCTGTTGCCCCGCGATACCAGTCAGTTCAGCCCTGAAATACTGGCCTGGTGCCAGTCGCTGTATGACGCCGGCCTGAAAGTCTGCCTGATATCCAACAACTGGCACGAGCGCGTCCACACCGCCGCAAAAGAACTGGATATGGAACTGGTGTCAAAGGCCGTCAAACCGCTACCCTTTGCCTTCTGGCTGTCCATCAAGCGCGCCCATTCGAAATCTGGCGAAACACGCGGCCGCCGCAAAAACACCATCATGATTGGCGACCAGCTCTTTACCGACGTACTGGGTTCAGCACTGCTGGGCATCCCCTGCGTTATGGTGCTGCCGCTGGCGAAAAAAGACCTCACGCATACGCTGCTGTTGCGTCATGTGGAGAAGCTTATTATGCGCGACAGGCAGCCTGCACCCATCAAGTAGGAGACCAAGAGGCGGAGTGCGTCCATGACTGACTATACGACACATAAAGTGCAAAAGTATCTGGTAGTGGGTACGCCCATCACTCAGTCGCTGTCACCGCTGCTGCACAATGCGGTGTACCAGCAGTTGAAGCTGCCGCGTGAGCTCGAAGCCCTTGACCCGGGGGACGAGGCCGGTTTTGAGGTCATCGTGCATGCCTTGCGCAGCGGGGCTTTTGCTGGAGCCTGCGTCACCATTCCCTACAAGCTTGCCGCCTTTGAGGCCTGTGACCGCACGACCACAGCTGCCCGCAGAACGGGCGCAGTAAACTACATCCGCCGTGAAGCAGATGGCAGTCTCTTTGGGGACAATACCGATGCTGGCGGCTTTGCCCGCGCGCTGACGCGCGAGCTCGAATTCGACATGCTAGAGTGTACCGCCGTCGTCTGCGGCAGTGGCGGCGCATCGCGGGCTATAGTGGACGCACTCCTCCAGGGGGGTGCTGACCAAATTGCATTGGTCACCCGTGATCCGCGGCGCGTTGTGCAGGATTGGCAGCTTGAGGATACGAGTATTGGTGACAAAGATCGGATTTTACCGCTGTCGTATCAGGGGCTTGAGATGCTGGAATCGCCCGTTGACCTGCTGGTTAACGCGACTCCGCTGGGGATGGCCGACAATCGTATGCCTGTGTCTGAGGTCTTTTTGGGTAACTATGTTGCTGCGGTCTATGATGCCGTGTATCGCAAGGATGGCACGACGGCGCTGGTGGGTGCGGCTCACTATTTGAATATTCCTGCTGCAGACGGGCGCAGCATGTTGGTCGAGCAGGCCATTTTGGGCATGCGATTCTGGGGGGTCGACGCAGATTCGCGCGAGCTTCGTAGTATCATAGATGCTTCTTTGACGCAGGTCACAGCAGCGAGTTTCGAATAGAGTTGTGGGTCTTTGCTAGGGCGCTGATGGTCTGCTGGTAATACGCAAGAGATTTGAAAGATACGGGGGTCACATGAGTGATTCAACAGTACATACCGCAAGCGATGAGCGACGTCATATTGCGCTGGTTGGCTTTATGGGCGCAGGCAAGACCTGTGTTGCCCGTGAGCTTGCGACGCGCTATGGGCGGGCGCGCATCGACTTGGATGATTCTATCGAAGAGTTGACCGGGAAAAAGGTTTCTGCGATTTTTCAAGAGGACGGGGAGCGTCGTTTTCGCGAGCTCGAGCGCGAGGCGCTGCAGTCAGCATTGGCAAGCCCAGGGAACTGCATCATAGCCTGTGGTGGTGGCACGGTCACTAATCCCGAGAGTCTTGCGGCGCTGCGGCGATCTGCGGTAGTGGTCTACCTCGCGGTTTCGCCTGAGCGCGCGCTTGCCCGCATTGATGACTGGACCAGCCGTCCGCTGCTGAGCCTTGCTGGCAGCACCGATGCCATTTATGCCCTAGCACAATCGCGCCTCGCACTGTATGAGGCGGCCAGCGATTTTAGTGTCAAAACCGACCAGCGCAGCATCGATGAGGTTGCAGATTGCGTGGTCAGAAGACTGAAAGAGGCAGGTTATGACTACATCCTCGCCTAATGAAGTCGTGGTAAGACATGACTATCCTGATGGTCTGCGCCTCGATGTGAACCTAGGGAAAGGCGTTGCTGCCTATCCCATCTTTATGATGGAAAAGCCCGGGCGCATGCTGGCAAAATACCTCGAGACCCTTATTGGCAAGCCCAGTGTCGAACGCGCTGCCCTGCGCTTTAACGAGCCCCCGCGTGTCATCATCCTGTGCGATGAAAATACGGCTGAGCTTTTTGGGATCGATGTCGAGACACAGTTTATTTCAGCAGGCTGGCGGGTAGATGCCCTGACTGTACCAGCAGGAGAAGCAGCAAAGTCGCTCGCCGTTGTCGAGCAGCTGTGCGAAGCCCTGGGCACCCTGGGTGCCACCCGTGACACCGTGCTGTGCTCGCTAGGTGGGGGAGTCGTCAGTGACCTGACCGGTTTTGTCGCAGGAATCTATAAGCGCGGCATGCATTTGGTGCATATTTCGACGACGCTTTTGGGGCTGGTAGATGCGGCCGTTGGGGGCAAGACAGCCGTGAACCTACCGACGGGCAAGAATCAAATTGGTCTGTATAAGCACCCGCTAGTCATAGCTACTGACCTTGCCTACCTGCAGGACTTGCCAGAAGCAGACTACCAATGCGGCCTTGCAGAGGCTGCCAAAACAGCCCTTCTAGCGGGCGAGGACTTCACCGCCTGGATGGAGATCAATGCCGAAGGGCTGCGCCGTCGCGATCCGGTGACGCTGAAAGAATTGATTGCAGCCTGCATCACTTTTAAGGCGCAAGTGGTGGCTGCAGACCCGACAGAAGATATGGTGCCCTCGACGCGCCTGTCGCTGAATTACGGCCACACCCTGGGTCACGTCATCGAAACAATCACGGCTCAGCGCCATGAAGAGCAGCTGCAGCAGGCGCAGTACGTGGAAGAGTCTGCGTCAACAGCAACACCCATCGTGCCCATCGACGCCGTGCCTCACGGTATTGCTGTGGCGCAGGGTATGCGCTTTGAAGCACGCATTGCCATGCAACTAGTCGATGCCCCGGCAGATTTCGTCCTGCGACAAGATGCGCTACTTGATGCGCTGGGGCTACCGGCCCTTGACCCGTCCATCATGGGCAGCAATCGGGACGCCATGCTTGAGGTCTTCTATCGCGATAAAAAGACGCAGGATTCTGACCTGCGCTTCATCCTGCTGCCGGCACCTGGCCAGCCAGAAATAGTGACCGTTTCCCGCGAGGTACTGTGCGATCATCTGCGCGCCTGGCTCGCAGTCCCAAAGAGAAGTGAAGCTCAGGCAGCAGAATTGGCGGAGTCTGACCAGGCCAGCACCTCTCCTGACACTGAATCCACCCCCGTCACTCCTGACTCCACCCCCGTCACCCCGGCCCCCGAGCCGGGGTCTCTGCACCCGGAAGAGAGCACTGCGTCAGCACCAAAGGAGCCCACAACATGAGAGTCCTCATCTTAAATGGCCCCAACCTGAACCTCTTGGGAACCCGCGAACCTGAAATCTATGGCACGCTGAGCTTAGAAGAGATCAACGACCTGTTGACAGAATACTGGTTCGAGCAGGTAACGGAAGGCACACTCGACTTTGTGCAAACAAATCACGAGGGAGTCATGGTCGACACGCTGCAAGACGCGACGGGTAACTATGATGCTGTCATTCTAAATGCTGCTGCTTACACACACTATTCGATTGCACTGCGCGATGCGATAGCTGCCATCGATGTGCCCGTCGTCGAGGTGCACCTTTCAGACCCCGACAGCCGCGAAGACTTTCGCCGCAACAATGTCATCCGCGAGGTCTGTGCAGCACACTTCGCCGGAGACGGCGCAGGTTCATACAAATCCGCCCTCGACCATTTGTTACCTTAGGAGCCGCTACCATGCCCCACTTTGACATCACCAACCGCATCACACAGATCCGCACCCGCCTTGCCGCAGAAAACATCGATGCCTTTATCGCCATCAAGTCCGTCAATGTCGAATACCTAACGGGCTTTGACTACCTACGCGATGAGGGGAATCCTCATGCTGTACTGATAACTCAGGATCAGGCCCGCCTGCTCACTGACGGCCGCTATCTTGAAGTGGCCCAAACGCAGGCAGCGCAGACAGCGGGCGACGCGCCGGTAGCAAGTCCCCTCTGGACCGTCGACGACCCTGCAGGCAAGCTCGTCTTCAAGGACATGCACGAAATCTGGGACCTCACAAGTTTCAAGACCATCGCGCTTGAGGACACGATTCCTTACCGCCTCTTCGAACAGCTCAAAGAGAGCGCAGCTCATGCCACCATCACGCCCGCCAAAAACTGGGTCGAAGATGTCCGCGCTTCCAAGGACCGAGCAGAACTGGCCCGCATCAAGACGGCTCAGGCCATCACCGACCAGACTTTTGATCACCTGTGCAGTTTTATAAAGCCGGGCATGTCTGAAGCAGAAATCGCCCTCGAGCTCGAGTTCACCGCGCGCAAGCTGGGTGCTGAAGGCCTCGCCTTTCCACCCATTGTGGCCTCTGGTCCCAACGGTTCGCTGCCACATGCGCACCCCGGCGAGCGCATTATCGAACCCGGTGACCTGCTGACCCTTGATTTTGGAGCAGCCTACCGTGGCTACTGCAGCGATATGACCCGCACTATCTTTATTGGCGGAAAAACTGATACGGCGGAGTGCGTCCATCCCACCGACCAGCAGGTAGCGGTATACGATGCCGTGCTCGCAGCTCAAGAGGCGAGCCTTGCTGCCTTCGTGGCAGGTGCCACTGGTATCGAAGTGGACGCAGCAGGACGTAAAGTCATTGAACACGCAGGTTTCGGCGAGTACTTTACTCACGGCACCGGACACGGGGTCGGACTTGATATTCACGAGCTACCCAATGCTTCAACGCGCAGCGAGGAAGCCCTTCCCGCCGGTGCCGTCATCACCTGCGAGCCCGGGATATACATACCCGGTGTATTGGGTGTGCGCATCGAAGACATGGTGATTGTCACAGAGGATGGTAGCGAAAACATTACCAGCTCTCCCAAACATCTCATCACCATCTAAAACTGCTTTCACACCAGCGGGGCGAGCACCCACTCGCCCCCCACCATGGACCCCCTCTGCGCAATTATTTGCCAACTGGGTGTTGACCTTGCCCTAAGGGTAAGGTTTACTATGGTGGCATGGATGAATCAAGCACTTATACCGTAGGTCAGCTGGCGGGACTGGCAGGGGTCACGACAAAGACCTTGCGTCATTATGACCGCATCGGGCTTTTGCAGCCCAGTGCTCGTAGCCAGGCGGGCTACCGCCTGTATCAGGAAGGTGACGCGCGCAGGCTAGCAGAAATACTAGCCTACCGGGCACTGGATATGCCTTTGGAGCAGATTGCGGGTCTCATGGATGGGACGCACTCCGCCGACTGTTTTGACAGATCCCGTCGCCTTATCAGTCACCTTGAGCTGCTGAAGCAAGAACGCAGCAAGATCGATGGCCTGATTCACCACCTTGAAGACATGATTTACGCTGAATTGGAAGGAGCTCCCATGAGCACCACTGATGAACTGAATGGTTTTGCCAACGACCCCTATGAGGACGAGGCCCGCGAAAAGTGGGGTCACACTGATGCTTACGCCCAGAGCGCGCGGCGCGTGAAGGGCTATACGCCGGCGGACTGGGAACGCTACAAAGAAGAGGCCGCTGATATCAACCATGACTTTGTGGCCTTGATGAACGAAGGCGAGCCTGCCGACGGGCCTGATGCGCGAGCCTTGGCTGAAGAGCATCGCGAGCTCATTAGCCGCTGGTTTTATGACTGCTCGCCTGAAATGCACGCAAACTTTGGAGCCATGTGGGAGGCCGACCCGCGCTTCAAGGAAAACATCGACAAGGCGGGCGAGGGCCTGTCTGACTATATGGCGACGGCTTTTCGCGCAGCCGCTGCCCAGCAAGACTAGTACAAGGCTTGTAGGGTATTTTTGTTAAACGACCAAAGCTTGCGCTCTCGTGGCAAAGTCAATTTTTTTTACAATTGGAATGGTGCAAAAATGAAAATGACATTACGGGAAGTTAATGTTGATGAATTGCAAATTCTTATCAATTTATATGAAAAATATGCGTATGAGTGGTCTCAATATGTCCCTGAGGATGTAAATGAATTCGGACTTTACTGTGATGAGCGCTATGATTTCGATTGCTTCATGCAGGCCGACAGAAAGTGCATCGCGTATTTTATTGAGGCTGACGATAAGTTGGCAGGCTTCGCGTTGATTCATGATATGCCGGAAGTAACTGACGAAAAGATCGACTACTGTCTGTGTGACTTCTTTGTGATGCATAAATACCGCAGATTAGGCATCGGAAGAAAAGCCGTGTTTGAAATATTTGACAGACAAAGGGGGAGGTGGCATTTATACTACAGCCCGAAAAATACGGCATCCGCTTATTTTTGGGGTAAAGCTATAGACGAATATATGGCTGGCCAGTATAGGCTCGTGAAGTCGCATCCGCAGTGTATATATAGTGATGGAACATTAGGTGATGCAGTCTTTTTTGACAATACTGAACGTGAAAAGAGTCATTCTGCATAAGACATGCTGTCAACCAAAGTGAGGATCGTCCCAGTCCTTTTTGTGTAAAAAGTAGACTACCTCTATTGAATAGCGAGATAGTATAATGGTTCAGCATGAAAAATGACTATACGGATGCTTCTGCGGGGGCGCCGGGTGAGAGGACATACTTATGTCAGTTTCAACTGCTCAATTCAAAAACGGCATGGCTATCTTACATGATGGCAAGCGTTGGATTATCGTCGAGTTTCAGCACGTCAAGCCGGGCAAGGGTCCTGCTTTTGTACGCACGAAGCTAAAGAACCTCGAGGATGGTCGCATTGTTGACTATACCTTCCGCAGTGGTGAAAAGTTTGACAGCGTGCGTGTCGAGCGTCGTGGTATGCAGTATTTGTATAACGACGGCGATAGTTATCACTTTATGGACACCGACACCTATGACCAGGTCGAAATGGACGCAGACTTTGTGGGTGAAGGCAAGAAGTGGCTGAAGGAAAACGACGAGGTCACGGTGCTGACCGCTGATGGCGACTACTTGGGTGTCGAGCCTCCGATGTTTGTCGAGCTTGAAGTGACTGAAACCGAGCCTGGTTTCAAGGGCGATACCGTCAATAGCAGTGGCAAGCCAGCCACGCTCGAGACCGGTGCGACTATTAGCGTGCCTAACTTCGTCGAGATTGGTGATGTGTTACGGATTGACACGAGGGATGGCAGGTATGTAACTCGTGTCTAATTTTGGAATTGATGAACAGTTAGAAATAATCGAGTCCGGGGCAGAACAGATTGTCCCCCTGGCTGACCTGCGCAAAAAGCTCGAGCGCTCGCAGGCAAGCGGCGCACCCCTGCGCATCAAGCTGGGTGTTGACCCTACGGCTCCCGACCTGCACCTGGGTCACGCCGTGCCCCTGCGCAAGCTGCGCCAGTTTCAGGACTGCGGACATACCGTCGTACTGATTATTGGTGACTTTACGGCACTGATTGGCGACCCCTCAGGGCGTAGCGTCACGCGCCCCCCCCTGACACCAGAAGAGGTCGCGGCAAACGCAGAGACCTACATCGAACAGGCCTTCAAGATTCTCGATCCCGAAAAGACCGAGCTACGCCACAACAGCGAGTGGCTGTCCCCCCTGGGCTTTGCCGACCTGCTGAAAATCACGTCGAAATTTACGGTCGCGCGCATCATCGAGCGCGATGACTTTGACAAACGCCTGAAAGAACAAAAACCCATCTCGCTGCACGAACTGCTGTACCCCATGGCACAGGCCTACGACAGCGTCGCCATTGAAGCAGACGTCGAGCTGGGGGGAACTGACCAACTGTTCAACCTGCTGGCAGGCCGCGAGCTTATGGAAAAATCAGGCATGGAGCCACAGATTGCGCTGACCATGCCGCTGCTGGTGGGCACCGACGGCGTGCAAAAAATGAGCAAATCCTATCAAAACTACGTCGGGTTAACAGACGATCCAGCAGATATGTTTGGCAAAGTCATGTCGATTCCCGATGAGCTGATGCCCAGCTACTTCCGCCTGGCAACGGCAGAGTCCCTGGGCGAAATCAAGGCCATTGAAGCGGGCCTCGCAGACGGCAGCCTGCACCCTGGTCAGCTTAAGCGTCGCCTCGCACGCGACATCGTCGGACTGTACTACGGCATAGAGGCGGCCGCAGAATCAGAAGCCGCCTTTGACCGCATCTTCAAGCAGCACGCCATGCCCACTGATATAGCTGAGGTCACTATCGACTGGGGGAGTGCGTCCAATGACGAAGGCCGCATCTTCTTGCCAGCACTGATGAATCAGCACGGTCTAGCCAGCTCATCTGGCGAGGCTCGCAGGTTGATTGACGGCGGCGGAGTCAAAATTGACGGTGAGGCACTTGCCGCCAAAAGCTATGAGCTTGAACCGGCAGCCTTACAGGGCAAGGTTCTGCAGGTCGGCAAGCGCAAATACCTCAAGCTAAACTAAGACACCACGGGTGCAGCGCCAGCGCTAGAATCAGCACCCACGGCGCCCTTCAGCGAGTCAGCGATTGATGCGCCAAAAGTCGCGCGCATCAGGTCGGCAAACTCGGGCGGAATGCCATTGCTCAAGTCAACTTCAGACAGGCCGGCCTCCAGTGCTTTCACAAAGGCGGCACCCAATGCAACGGTCAGCCCCGCAGCAACAGAGCCACTAATTACAGCCGTCGCAGCCCTGCCAGCAGGCACAAAGCCCAGCAGCGTTTGGACGCCATACTTCCCAGCTGTTGGCAGGGCGGCAGGCGCAACAGCCGCAATGACCTTTGAAAAGTCATCCTTGTGAAAGTCCAATTCGTAAAGATTCGCAATCTTGCCCAGCATAGCCATCTGTATGGGTACCAACAGTGCAGCATCTGCCTTCTTTATGGGAATCGCACCAATGGCAGCAGAAGACGCGCTCGCAAGTCCAATGGCAGAATAGGCGGCACGCTTGCGCAAAAGCGCAGATGCTCGCTGAGCCTCTGCAAAGGCGCGGCGCTGCACCTCTGGCAACAGTTCATAGGACAGCTCGGTCAGCTCTTCGATGCCACAGGCGGGTGCCACGACGACATCCCCGATACTCTTGTCAAAAGATACCACGGGCACCAGACCGCGATAATCAAGCCCGCGCACTTCACGTTGTGATTCGATGTAAGCCATCAGCTCACTCGCATCAGCCCCGTCATAGCTCTTTGTAATAACGATAATCACGTCAACATATTTGGAAATATCCTGAATCAACTCGAATTCGAAATCCTCGACCTTCGAGCCCTCAGATGAAATGCAGTACCACACCAGATGAATGTCATCATTGCGACTCACATTGCGCCGATTCGCCGCAATAAGCTTCTTGATATCAGAACGCACACTGCGCTGAACCTGCGGATCAAGCTCCAGCCCCTTGAAGTCATAGACCGTCAGCGGGATGCCCGCGCGCTCGAAACGCTCATAGTACTGAGTCACCGGCGCACCAATCCCCGTGCGCGCCAGATCCTTGCCAAACACCGCATTAATGAGACTGCTCTTTCCCACGCCCGTCTTTCCCGCAATCAAAATATTGACACGGTCGTGTTCGCTCATCCCACCGCTCGCAACGCGACTGCGACCCTTCTTTGCCAGCAGCAGCCCCGCCACATCCAGCGCACCGTCTTTCGCACTACCCAGCTTGTCCTTCAGCGCCATGATGCCTCCCCGCACACTATCCACCAAAGCTCACCTGTACCTCAGATAAGAATTCATCATACCACTCTTAATTAATTGGCGGAGTGCACCCAGCATCCCACCATGACCCTCGATCCGGGGTCTTGCGCTAGATCAACGTCATTCCAAACTCCTATTTCCCTAGCGCAGTTTGTTTCTGTGATAATGAGACCTCTGGCGAGGGATCTTGGTCTTTCAGGGTAAGATGGTAGGTGTGCAAGACGACTTCAGTGAAGAGAGGTGAGCAGCGTGGATGAGATGGATTTCGGTGTCAGCTTCGAGCGATCTGATCTGTCAGATGATGAAATGAATCAGCTGCTTGATGCGACGCCGACTCAAATCAAAAAAGACGACGGTGCAAAGCCTGTCCGCAAACAGGCTGCATCGCCGAAGGACACCAGCTGCGAATACTGGAGCGCCTCGCGCGAAGGGATGTATTGTCGCACCTCAGGCAAGCGCGTCTACACGGCACAACAGGCAGATGCTGCCATCGCAGAAGCGGCCCGTGACCTCACGACACCGCCCCTTGCCAAATATCGCTGCAATGACTGCAGCGGCTGGCACCTCACACGGCGCCTCAACCCCTTCGAGGTCAACTAAAATGCGATAGCATGGACGTACTCCGCCTCCCTCCGCCACCTTTATCCACGCCACTCAAAAAATATCTACTCCAAATATGCCAAAATGGCGCAGATACAAGGCTTGAGACGCATGCAGAGTTTGTAGGGGCGTGCGTCCCCGCCCGTCCGCTCACTCAGTGTGATGAGTCGCGATAGCATGGACGCACTCCGCCAGGGACTTCTTAACATTGTTGTAATATTTCTGGTGCTCCAACTTTGACTTTGCCCTCTAGTCTGGGGTGCATGGAAAACAGTACTCACATAACAGGGCGGCAATCAGGCTCCTTTGCAGGGCATGCGGATTTGAGCTGCGAGCTCAGTCCGGCGAGGCGCGAGCGCATTCGCAGGCGTCGCCAAAAGGCAGCCCAGACACGAAGCTTGCGCCAGATTCTGCTGGCAGCTGTCATAGCGGTTGTCATCGCATCAGGTGTGGCGAGCCTCACATCAGCCCTTGATACTCCTGCTCTCATTTCGGCACTGCGCCCAGGCGACGGCAGCTACCGTGTCGCGGCAGCGGCTGCTACTGCGGGTGATTTGGCACCGGAAGATGTAGAGGGCGATGCAACAGACTTCGCGCACAACAACGCACCCTTTAATACGGCTGTCCCGGTAAGCGAGCTCACTAACACGCACACCTTCGAGCTCATAAACACAGATCACGCCATCAGCACTATTCCTGTTCAGGCAGATCTGGTCCCCGTTGCACCCCTATTACCTGTGGCGCAAGACGGCATCTTGATGCGCCCAGATGCGCTGGCAGCAGTCGCAGGCTTGCTGGATTCTGCGCGAGCAGCAGGATACGGACCCTTTCACATCGCCAGCGGCTTTCGCAGCCTCGAGCGTCAGAATCAACTGTACCAGCAGATGGCAGACCCTAGCCTCGTGCAGCCTCCTGGTCACAGTGAGCATCACAGTGGTCTTGCAGCAGACATCGTCCCGACCAATTTGGCACAGCGCCATGCCCCCTTGAGCGAGCAGCTCGACGGCACATCGGCAGAAGAGCAGTTTCTGGCAGACAACGCCTGGCGCTACGGTTTGATTCTGCGCTATCCAGCTGGGACGAAAGACATCACCGGTATCGCCTTCGAGCCCTGGCACTTTCGTTACGTTGGCGTCCCGCACGCCTGGTACATGGCGCAGCACAATCTGACGCTCGAGGAGTACCTGCAGCAGCTAGCAGAAAGGGGTGGCTTTGACCTTACTATTGGTGCACGAAGCTATCAGGTTCGTTATCAGGCAGCAGAAAATGGCGTAGTATATGTGCCTAACAACAAGACTGAAGCTGGCAGCAGCAACAGCAATGGACGCACTCCCTCTGATGATGCGCCTGGCTTTAGCTATTCGACCGACAATAGAGGCGGCCACATCGTGACCGCCTGGGAATAAGAGACGACATGAACAACAGCGACTACACGATACTCATCACTGACGACGACGCAGACATTCGCAATGCGCTCGAGATTTATCTGAGCCAGGAGGGCTTCGGCGTTGTGCAGGCGCAAGACGGGCTGGAGGCCTTGCAGGTGCTGGGTGATACTGACGTGCATCTGGTGCTGCTGGATGTCATGATGCCGCAGCTTGATGGCATTCAGACGGCTGTGCGTATTCGCGACCGCAGCAATGTGCCCATCGTCTTTCTGTCGGCCAAAGCCGAAGACACGGACCGCATTCTGGGGCTGAACATGGGAGGGGATGACTACATCACGAAGCCCTTCAATCCCGTCGAGCTGATTGCGCGGGTCAAGGCGACGCTGCGCCGTTATGCGCGCCTGGGTGGCTTGGACGCAGGTGCAGATGCGGGTGCGGCCGACAGCAAAACGGGCGAGGGCGATCAGACCAGCAAGCCGCAAGCAGGCATCTATCAAACCGGCGACCTCATACTGGACGACGTGAAAAAGCGCGTCACTCTGGCAGAGGCCGAAGTCAAGCTGACAGCCCTAGAATACCAAATCCTGAAGCTGCTGATCTCACACCCCGAACAGGTCTTTTCCGCTAATCAAATCTATGAATCCGTCTGGAATGAGCCCGCGTTTGAAGTATCGAAAACCGTATCGGTCCACGTCCGTCGCATCCGCGAAAAAATCGAAGTCAACCCTAAAGAGCCGCAGTACCTGAAGATGATCTACGGCCTGGGTTATAAGGTGGTAAAACTCACATGAACAACTACAAGATTGACAAAAATACCCTGCAGGTCGCAGCCATCATGATTGCCGTTGTGGCGGCACTGCTGGTGATTAATTCCTACGCCATGCTGGGTGCGGCAGAGAGGTCTCCCTTCATATCGACCTTCAGTCGCGAGGCAGCTGTGATGATGGCGACTATTGCCGCCATGCCCGTGCTGTACTTTCTAGCCCTGTGGTCGCGCGTGATTCATTTCATCCGCAAGCCCATCAACATGACCATCACGGTGCTGATAACGCTCCTCTTTGTTTACAGCATCGTCATGTTCTGGTCGCAGGCAAATCAGGCTTTCTGGGGCCGTTTTGACCTCCCCAGTGCCAGCGTGACGGCCTTGCTGATTGTCGGCGTTTGCTACCTGAACAGCTTTCTGTATTCGCTTTCGTCAGAATACGACCGCAAGTACCAGCGGGCAAACGAAGAAAAGCTGCGCGCCGAACGCTTCAAATCAGAGCTCATCACTAACGTGTCACACGACCTGCAAACCCCACTGACCTCGATTATCAATTACAGCGACTTGCTAAAAAAGCTGTCACCACAGGATGCGGAGTTTGACCAGAAGTTCGCAGAATACACCGAGGTACTTGACCGCAAATCTGCCCGCCTGAAGACCCTGACTGCTGACTTGCTGGAAGCATCAAAGGCGTCTACGGGCAACGTCGCTGTGGTGGTCCGTCCTGTCAAGTTGGCAGAAGCGGTCTGGCAGGTAGCAGGTGAATTCGATGACCGCTTTGCAGAAAAGGACTTGAGCTTCGTTTTCGACCCCGACGATGAAGGCCTCACGGTCAGTGCAGACCCGCAGCAGCTGTGGCGCGTGCTCGAAAACCTCTACGCCAATGCAAGCAAATATGCACTGCCAGGCACCCGCATCTTTGCTGCAATCGACCAGGTCGCGGCAGATGCAACAGTAGATAAGATGGCAGACGCTACAGCAGCAGGCTCAAATCTTGAAGCGACCGAAACCGCGGCACAGGTGGTCAAACTCACCCTGAAAAACATATCGGCGCAGCACCTGGACCAAACGGGCGGCGATCTAACCGAGCAGTTCATTCGCGGCGACGCAGCCCGCCAGTCTGAAGGCAGCGGCCTTGGTCTGCACATCGCCAAAAGCCTGACCGAGCTCATGGGCGGCGAGCTTGCCGTAGCCGTCAGCGGCGACCTCTTCGAGGTTAGCATCCTGCTGCAAGCAGCCTAGCTCGCCTGCACCTGCAGTACAGATCTTAGTCTGGCGTTTCTCGCAGTAGCATGCTTAAATTAATCCCCTGCACCCAAACCCCGAAAGAGGCATACCCCATGTCGCAAGACCCCCATACCAGAAGCAGAGGACCCATTCGTACTCATGGTGATCGCTCTGAAGGACGTACATCATCCGCGCCGTCGCGCCAGCGGGGGAGGGCGTCCACACCTGAAAGTCAGCAGGGATGGGGTACCAGCTCGCAGCAAGAGCAGCGTCGCCGCGAGCTGCGAGGGCTTGATGCGCATCCGCCAAAGAGCCGCAAAGGTCTGTGGATTGGGCTTGCTATTGCACTTGCCATCATTCTGGTGCCCGTAGCGATTGCGGCGACTTTTCTTTACAGCACCCACACGCAGCTGACCACGGCGGTTAGCAGCTATTCAGGCGACAGTAGTGCAGACGGCAGTGATGCGGCAGGTGACAGCGCGCAGCAGTCGGCCATTCAAATGGTCATGGATGAAACGGGGCTGTCTTACTGGCAGTTGCTGATGCTGTACCGGGATATGCAGGGTGCCAGTCGCGAGGAGGCTCTAGCCAAAGCACACGAACTGGGCCTGACAGACGAGCAAATCCAAAGCCTACGCGACCAACTGTACAACCGCTAGTTCACGACGCTCTTTCATCTTCTTTCATCTTTCTTTAAGGAATAGTTAATGATCTTTTAATCTATCTTTCATCTTCGTTTAATCCCGCGTAAATGTCTGCATGTTAATCTTCCTGCAAAGACTCTTGCAATGATATTTACAGGAGATGTATAATATGTTTACAGAAGCAATTATTTTCGAGTGGGACGACAACAAGAATAATCTCTGCCAGAAAAGCAACAAAGAATGAGCGGGTTCAATATCAGAATTTCAGAAAGGACAGAGTATGAGAAGTGAATACGATTTTTCAAATGCCCAACCGAGCCCTATTCCAAAAAAAATGCAGAAGCAAATAACGATTCGCCTCAATATCAGTACGATAGACTACTTCAAAGAGCAGTCAGCAGAAACCGGCGTTCCCTATCAAACGCTGATTAATCTCTATCTTGCTGACTGCGTAAAAAAGAAGCTAAAACCTACCTTCGAATAGTCGTGAGAGTCCAGCATCCGCTGGAGCTATTCCTTTGAACCCACAACGAAAGGCAGCACCATGGCAAAACTCTACTACCAAGGACACGGCAGCTATCGCATCACCGCCGCAGACGGCACCGTCATCTACGTCGACCCCTTTGCAGGCGACGGCTACGAGCTACCCGCAGATCTTATCCTCGTCACCCATCAGCACCGTGACCACAATAAAATAGAGCTCGTCACGCAAAAGCCGGGCTGCAGCGTTATCACCAACTTTGAAGCCCTGGCAGGCGGCACCCACAACAGCTTTGATAGCCACGGCGTCCACATCCAATCAGTCATGGCGAAAAACCTCATGCACAACCCCAAAAAATGCGTCGGCTACCTCATCACGGTCGATGACACGAAAATCTATGCATCCGGCGATACCTCAACGACGGACCAGATGAAAGACTTCGCTGCTCTCAAGCTGGACTACGCGCTCCTGCCCATCGACGGCATCTTCAACATGGGGCCCGATGAAGCCGCCAAAGCCGCAGCCCTCATCGGCGCCGCCCACAACATCCCCGTCCATATGAAACCAGGCGCCCTCTTCGACCGCGCAAAAGCCGAAAAGTTCACCGCCCCCAACCGCATCATCATCGAGCCCGGCCAGGAAATCGACCTTTAATCAGCTTCAAGCAAAGCGGCGGAGCACGTCCAAACCACCCACCCGCCAGCGCGAGCTTACACCTGTCATGCTGTTCCAGCATTGTCACCCCGGACTTGGCTTCGCCATCACTGCACTTCGCTCTGAAAGTTTCGCAAGCGAACTTTCCTCACTACGTGTCGTTGATGCTGGGTCTCGCCCTTGACCACGCCCTTAACCCCATGCACCTGTGCTTACGCACAGGACCAGTATCCGGTGCTTCGCAACGGGCAGGCTGTTTCAACTCCGTCACTGCGGCCCCCGAGCCGCAGTCTAATTGTCACCGAAGCGCCTCGCGTCAGCATCAGCCTATTTCATGACGACACTCGCCGCATATTTTGCGGTACTTCGTACACAAAGATCCCTCGTCAGACGACATGCGCGCTTTAGCGATCATGCACTCGGGAAAAAGTATGTTTAGCGGCTTGCGCACGGCAGAAATTGTGTGTAATATAGTTCGTCTGCAAATAATACACACAACTTATCAATAACAACATCACAACTATGCTAGCCAACAAACCCATGGGCGCGCACGCTGCAACTCCCCTCACTCAGTGTGCAGGCACGCTCCGCGCCAAAAAGACAGAATCTTCGAACAGTGCGAAAGAAGGTCACGTGAACACAAGCATGAACGCAGCAACAAAGCTTCGCCCCAGATTCGTCACTTCTGCAATAGCCGCAGCACTGCTCCTTGCCGCAGTTGCAGGCAACGTCGTCTGCGCCACTACGGCAATTGCCGTGACTCACACGGGCGAGGTAAAGCTGCATGTCATTGAATGCGGCGACGCACAGTCTGTGTTCATCAAGGCGGGAAGCAAAGAAGTGCTCGTCGATGCGGGCGATGTCCCCAGCTCGAAATACACAAGCATAGAAAGCTATATTCGCCCCTACGTCGAGGGCTCTATCGAGCTGGCCATCGCCACACACTCCCACGCAGACCACGTGGGCGGCTTTCCCGGCGTTTACAACACCTTCAATGTCGACAGAACTATCTACGGGGATAAGGGCAGTAGCAACGCCTTCAAAAACTTCGAAGCATCTGCAACGGCAAAGGGAAGGGCCTATGACCAAGCAAAAGCCGAAGTAGTCTCCTTGTGGGATAACGTCACCCTCACCATTCTCGACACAAAGCACAATTACCCCAACACCAACGACAATTCGGTAATCGCCATACTCGAATACGGTCAAAACCGCATTCTCATTACGGGCGATCTCGAGGACAACAACAATGCGAACGCTCGCGCGGATGCCCTGGCAAAAATTGCCAGCTATCGTGCGCAAAGGGGTAATGCACCCATATGCTTCTACATTGCTGGTCACCATGGATCAAACACCTCTTCTTCTGACGCCTTGCTGTCTGCGCTCAAAAACGGTTCTACAAAAGGCTACGCCGTCATGTCTACGGTGGGATCTCCCGCCAGCCAATATGGCTTTCCTGCAAGGGCAGTACTTGACCGCATGACGGCACATGGTTACACCAAATATGGAACCTGCGCTAACGGCACAACGGTCATAACGCTGGGCTATAACGGCAGCAGCAGAATCGACGTCGGGCGATCTGGCAGCATTGACAGCTTCGCAGGAGGCGCTGCAAAGCCCGCTCCCGCACCCTCACCCGCACCAGCACCCGCACCAAAACCAGCACCGGAGCCTGCACCAAAGCCCAAAAAAGTCGGCATCAAATCGGCAAAGCCCGCCGGTGCCTCTAAAGTAAAAGTGACCTGGGCAGCCATGTCAGGAGCCAGCGGATTCCAAGTCCAGCTGGGCACCAACAAAGCTTGCACTCAAAACAAAAAAACCTACACCATTAATAAGAAAACTGCGACCACAGCCCTTGTCCCAAAACTCAAAAAGGGCAAGACCTACTATGCAAAAGTCCGCGCCTACAAAACAGTGTCAGGAATAAAGAACTACGGACCCTGGAGCACAGTGAAAACAGTCGGCAAGGTTAAATAGCACGTCCATATACGGGGGGAGTGCGTCCAAGCCACCCATCACATGCCGCACCCAGCATTGTCATGCCGCGCTCCGACGCGGCATCTCACCCTTGACTTGACCTTGACCACGCCCTTAACCCCATACACCTGTGGCTCACGCAACAGGACCAGTAACGGGCGTACAGCACCCGAAACCCAACTGCATCACCATCGAGCTCAGCCTGGGAATCTTCTTCTAAGCCGCAAGTTCACCCTTGAGCATATTCATCACCAGCAAGCACATCATCTCTTTTTCGTCAGGCTTGCTCAGGGCAATCATCAGAGTAATCGCCGCAAGAGTATTATTTGCAATCAAGGGTCGCTGGCTTTCATCAATCAAAGCCCCATTGAGGCTCAAAAAGTATACGAACATCGTGGCTGCAATACGCTTATTGCCGTCATTAAAGGGATGATTCTTGATAATCAGGTACAGTAAGTTGGCAGCCTTTTCCTGTACCGAAGGGTAGAGGTCATGCCCGCCAAAGGTCTGATATACGGTCGCTAATGCACTTTTGAAGGAGTCATCCTTCTCGCGTCCAAATAAGTCACTCTCTCGCATATAGGGCATGCTATCTATTAGTTCGCGGGCCTCTTCGTAGTTTAATTCTCGCAAGTCAGTAGTACCCTTGGGGGCAACCAGCGACTTTGCATCATAGCTTTCAAGCAGTTTCAGGCCATCAGAATACTGCTCAAGCACGCTAGCAACACCAGAAATCAGCTCCTCATTTGAACGGTTCAAGATGCTCACGACTTTGCCGATCTCTTCAAGTCGTCTCGCATTAACAGCAGCTCCATCGATGATGTAGTTGCCCAGAACAGCATTAGCCCACTTGCGAAACTCAATCGCTCTTGCTGAACTTGCCCTGTACCCAACAGAAAGTATCACATCGAGGCTGTAGAGACTAACCGGCCTGTCTGAGCTGCTATTATGCATTATTTGCATATTGCATTTCTCGTTCACTTCGCCGTCAGAGAAAATATTCCTGATATGCCTAGAAACACCCGATTGATCAACTCCAAAGAGGTCAACTATCTGCGCTTGCGTAGCCCATATTGTGCTTCCGCTTGGGTCGACCGTCAGTACGACATCTTGATTTCCGCTTTGAAAAATTGCAACTTGAGTGCTCTTGCTCATAACCCTCAACTCCTTCGATTCAGCCACCATCAATGAAGCTGGCTAACTGTCTTCCGTAGAAAAGAGTTAGGCTTACGGCTCGAACTGCAAGCCAGTCAACCAACACAACTACTGTATCACGCTCCTCAGACATGTCCTGTTCGCCTTTTCAAGCGGGGGAGCACGTCCACACCTGCATCGTCATTCCGCACCCCATCCTTGTCATTCCGCACTTGATGCGGAATCTCGTCCTTGACCTTATGCCCTAGCCCTCGCCTCCCGCATCCCAATAAGGCGTATAATCAAATCATCAAATCCATGGACCGCCTCCACCAGATTGTGAGGTAGCCCCATGTCACCAAGTGCCGTCACCACCCACAGCGCAGCCCCCAAAATCATCATCGATGAAGAGTTCAAGTTCCTTCTACCACGCCTCGACCCAGAATCGCATACAGCGCTTGAAGCAAGCATCCTTGAGCATGGCATCCGCGATGCCATCGTCATCTGGAAAGGCCACGACATACTTATCGATGGTCATAACCGTTACGGCATCGCACAAAAACACGACCTGCCCTTCAAAACAACTGAACTTGAATTCCCCACCCGCGAAGACGTCATCATCTGGATGATCACCACCCAGATCGCACGCCGAAACCTCTCACCCTTGCAGTTTACCTACTTCCTCGGGCTGCAGTATAAAGCAGCCAAAAAGGTGCGCGGCGGTCTACGCACAGGTGCCGGTCGCAAAAAAGAGGGAGGAGAGAACGAAAACACGCAGGTCACAGGCGCAGAAGAATCAAGTTCCGAAAATCGGAACTTGATTAATTCACAGCAAGGTAGAACCGCAGAAATACTGGGAAACCAGCATGGCCTAGCAAGATCAACCGTTGTTGCTGCAGAAAAGGTTGCCGACGGAATCACGGCCATCGGCAAGACTTCAAAAGAAGCAAAGCGCAAGATAATCGACGGCGAAGCCCGCATCAGCCGCAAACGGCTCACCCAGCTGGGAACCGCACCAAGCCCAGAAGTCAAAGACGTCGCACGCTCCATCGATGCGGGAACCTTCGGCAAGAGCACCGACGCGGACACAACAACCAATCCCAGCAAGCCGCCATCCACCACGGCACTCGAACACGAGCTCCTCACAGCTACGACTGACTATCGCACGCGCCTCAAATCAAGCACGACGACACAAGGCCTCAAAGCTGCCACCCGCATCCACATCACCCACCTTGAATCCCTCCTCAACCAGCCATCCAGGAAATGATGCTAAGCGGGGGAGCACGTCCACACAAGCTTTGTCACGCCGCCTCAACTCTGTCATGCCACCCCTCGATGCGGAATCTCGCTCTGACCCAAATCCTCACCCAATTTTGACTTCAAGAGACAAAATGAATACAATGTATGCAATCGCTTACAATGTAATCATCCAGCCGCAGAGGAGCACCATGTCAGTCATCACACTTAGACTCAACGAAGAAGATGCGCGCATCATAAAAGAATACGCCGCTCAGGAAAGGCGCTCTGTTTCCGACGTCATTCGGCTCGCCATACTCGACCGCATCGAGGATGAATACGACCTTGAAGCTTACAAACAGGCAAAGGCGGAATTCGAAAAAGACCCCATCAGCTATTCACTCGATGAAATCGAGCAAAAGTATGGTCTCGCATGACGCAGCATTATCACGTTGTCTTCTCGAAAAGAGCAGATAAGGCACTGTCCAAAATGGACCACCAGGTTAGGGCTCGCATTCTGCGCTGGATAAGAAAGAACCTTGCTGAAACTGCAGATCCGCGCCTCCAGGGCAAAAGCCTCACGGGCAAGCAAGCGGGCGCTTGGCGCTATCGTATTGGCAATTACCGAGTCATCGCAAACATCAAAGATAACGAGGTCACCATCTACATCATCGACATTGGACACAGAGGAAAAATTTACGAATAAGCGAGGGAGCACGTCCAAGCCACCCACGCGTCCTGTCACGATGGAGTATTACAGGTGTGGTACAATACTCTCACAACTTGCTTAACGAAAGGTGCAACTATGGCAACAGTCAATACATCTCTCAGAATGAAGGACTCCCTCTTCAACCGCGTAAAAGAAGAGGCTCAGTTCCAGGGCGTGTCATTTAACGCCTACGTCGTTGACTTACTCACAGAAAAGCTGCAGGACGAAGAGGATTATCACGATGCCGTCGCTGTTATTCGCGAAAACAATAAGCCTATCAGCCGCGAAGAAATGCTCAGGCAGTATGGAGCCTAAGTTCACGTGGAGCTTCGACCCTAAGGCTGAAAAACAATTTAAGAAGCTTGACGCGCCCGTACAAAAACGTCTCTTAAGGTGGCTCGAAACCAATATCCACGACTGCGAAAATCCGCGACTCTTCGGTCGCGCCCTCGAAGGGGAATATGAAAACCTCTGGCGCTACAAAGTGGGCAAGTTCCGCATTATCGCAGACATCAATGATGGTCAGTTCAGGGTGCTTGTCGTAAAGGTTGGCTCACGCGCCAACATATACAAGAAATAAAGCGGGGGAGCACGCCCACACCAGCCCCCGCCAGCGCGATGTCCACTCCCGTCATTGCGGCCCCCGAGCCGCAACGCAAGCGTAGTGAGTGGGCATCGCTTGCGAATGCCCTTGCGAACGGAGTGCAGTGATGACGCAGTCAATCTAATCGTCACCGAAGCGCCTCGCGTCAGCGTCTGTCTATATCATGACGACGCTCGCCGCGCCTGATGCGGAATCTCGTCCTTGACCTTGACCACGCCCTTAACCCCATGCACCTGTGGCTCACGCCACAGGACCAGTAACGGGCGCACAGCACCCGAAAACCTCTAGTCCCCAACCGTCTTTTCCTGAGCACAACTCCGCTCGCCCTCCATTCTCATTACATCACGTCACGCCAGTGAAGCAGACCTCCTCAATGTTGCACTCTTTGGGACTACAGCCGCCCAGTGGCGAAGCAGTAATCCCGATACTCTACACACCTTTTTGTGCGAAACAGGTATGCGTTAAATCTCCACAGCTTGTTCGCTTACAATGTGTTTCAGAATCAGTGACAATTAAACTTATCAATAATAACTGGGGTCAGTTGGGATCGATATTATGGAAAATGCCAGCCAAAAAATCAAGCTTTTTGAAGATCAACCCGTTCGGGCCGTCTGGGATGAGGGGGCTCAAAAGTATTACTTCTCAATCGTAGACATTGTTTCAGTGCTCACCGATCAAGACACTCAAAGGGGTGCGAGTACATACTGGGCTGTTTTAAAAAAGAGGCTGAAAAATGAGGGAGCAAACCAGTTGCTTACAAATTGTAGGCAACTGAAGCTAGAGGCTGCAGACGGTAAGCGATACAAAACAGACGTTGCAGACACCGAGCAAGTCCTCCGACTCATCCAATCAATTCCCTCGCCAAAGGCCGAATCCTTCAAGCTTTGGCTTGCCAAAATGGGCAGCGCGGCTCTTGATGAAGCGGTCGATCCAGAACTGTCAATCGACAAAGCCATCATGAACTATCGTCGCCTCGGACACAGTGAGTGTTGGATTAATCAGCGCATCAAATCGATCGAAGTTCGCAAAGCGCTTACTGACCAGTGGGATGAAAGCGGTCAAACAGGGTAAAGAATATGCCATCTTGACTGACCTGATGACCAAAACATGGAGCGGGATGACTACCCGCGATTATAAACATCACAAAGGTCTCCGTAAAGAAAGCCTGCGCGATAATATGACCAACACGGAATTAATCCTCAACATGCTAGCCGAAGCAGCGACAACCGACATCTCAGTCGAGACGCAGCCAGATGGCTTTGATGAAAGTGCTCAAGTTGCTGTCAAAGGTTCTACTGCCGCAAAGGTCGCTCGTGAACAGATTGAAAAAGATACAGGAAAGCCTGTTATCAGTCATCTTAATGCAAAGGATATCAATGGTCTACCTGCGAACACGCTAAGGGATGAGTAGTACGCATTTAATCCAACTGCTCAAGCGGGGGAGCACGTCCAATCCAGCAACCCGCCGGTTGTAGTCACGTCATTGCGGCCCGTGCCTTGTCATACCGCACTCCGACGCAGCATCTCGCCCTTGACCTTGACCTCGCCCTTAACCCCATGCACCTGTGGCTCACGCCACAGGACCAGAAACGGGCGCACAGCACCCGAAAACCCTTGCCGCGTACGCCCATCTGTAGGGGCGAGCGCCCCCGCTCGCCCGCAACCTCGCCCTTGACCTTACGCGCCATTCTGATACGATCGATCAAAAATTGATTGGAGCAACCCCCATGAAAGAATACGAAATCATAATCGAAGAAACCATCTCAGAAGCATTTACCGTCATTGCACAATCACCCGAAGAAGCACTCGACATCGCCCGCCAGAAATACCGCGACTGCGAATTCGTCCTCGAACCCGGCAACATCACATCATCCCAAATGGCGGTCGCCAACAACAACGAACTCGAATGGCACGAACTCTAAGCAAAACAAATATCGACTCAATGACCCTACCGCCTGCTCCTCTAGCCCAGCCACCATGCGCTCGTCATAGGGTAAACTTGCCACATACGAATAGCGGCAACCAGCGAGGTGATGTCACAGTGACGCAGGCACAACAGGTCATAGCAAAAATGAAGGAGCTCGGCGGCTTTGCCACCTTCGGGCAACTCAATGCAGCGATGGACTACTCGCGCTGGAAGTCAAAAACACCCGAGGCCTCAGTCAGAAGAATCGTTCAAGACAATCCTGCGTTCTTCAAGATAAAGCCAGGGCTCTGGGCCCTCGAAGAACAAAAACCAGAGGTCCTCAGCAAGCTCAACATCGCCACCGTTGCAGACGCGCAAAAAGAAGACTTTTCACACTCCTACTATCAGGGTCTGGCGGTCGAGGTCGGGAACTACAAAGACCAGTCAACCTACGTGCCGAACCAGGACAAGAACCGGCTTTTCGTGGGAAAGCCGCTCTCTAGCGTAAGCTCACTAAATGACATCGAGCCCTTCGCCTACCCAGAGCTGCTCAGATATGCGAAAACAGTTGACGTTGTCTGGTTTAACGAAAGGCGTATGCCCAGCGCCTTTATCGAAATCGAGCACTCGACCGATATACTCAATTCGCTGACAAAATTCTATGAGCTACAGGACTTCAACGCATCGTTTCAGATTGTTGCCGATGAGTATCGAGAAAGCAAATTCCACGATGTCATCAATCGAACTATCTTCGACGACATTCGCCAGAGAGTCGAATTTGTAAGTTACGAAAAGCTGGCAAGTATACACGCTCTCTCATCTCAACTGGCATTAACAAATAAAGCTTAATTGGGGGAGCACGCCCACACCACCCACCCACCAGCGCGACATCCATTCCCGTCATTGCGGGCTTAACCCGCAACGCAAGCATAGTGAGCGGGCATCGCTTGCGCATGCCCTGGCGAACGGAGCGCAGTGATGACGCAGTCAATCTAATCGTCACCGAAGTGCCTCGCGTCAGCGTCTGTCAATATCATGACCACACTCGCTGCACCCCGACGCGGAATCTCGCCCTTGACCTTCTTTTATGATCGCTCAAAAAAATCACGCTCGAACTCGGCAATCTCACTTCAGCACAGGTGGCATTGGTGGCGGAAGCGAGCATTTATGTCTCATGCATTTTTTTCGCAGATCTTGATCCGTCGCAAACGTCATGATCTAATAGGATAAGTGTTCATCCAGATTCTTGGGAGTGCAATATGACTAACGATCGCCATGCTTTATATCGTGCAGACAAAATGAGTTTAAGCATGCTGAGGGGCAAAATTAAGCTTCCAAAATACCAGCGAAGACTTGTATGGAGCAAGAATGAAAAGAGAGAGTTTATCGAGACGCTTCACAATGGCTTTCCATTCGGCTCAATCTTATTGTACAAATATGGTGCTGACGAAAACGATAATTCCGACAGGTTCACATTGATTGATGGACTGCAGAGGTATTCGACGATGATGGACTTTGAGTCAAATCCGTCGTTGTATTATCCGATTAAGGGTGAATTTCTACAAAAGGTACTCAGTATACTGTTTGATGAGCGGGAGAAAATTCCTCAGGCAACAATGAGCGAGTATGAGGCAAAGATATCAGCAGTACTTAGAGAGGTTGTAATTTCGCTTGATGATTCTGATACATTCTATCTTAGGGATCAGATAAATAGTGAATTTTCGAATATGGTGACTGCAGCGAAGGGTGATGAGCTGACCAGACTCCAGGGTGAGCTAATTTCTGACGTAAAGTCATATTTGAACATTGATAATGTGGACATACCTTACATTGAGTTTTTGGGAGATGAGACGCAGCTTGCTGAGGTCTTTTCAAACCTAAACCGTGGTGGAAAAAAGCTGACTAAGTATCAGGTTTTTGCGGCACAGTGGTATGGATACACTGTAAAGCTAAGTGAGGGGCCAGCAAGCCAAGAGCTCCTTGATAATGTGATACATCGTTACGATTCTTTAATTTCCGATCGCGAGCTGGAAATTGTCGATTACGATCCACTTCAGATGCAAGAAGATAGAGAGATCAATCTTTCAGAATTCTGTGGAGCGCTAGGGTCGCTTATAGTATCAAAGAACCCAGCGCTGTTTTTCGGGAAAAGCAGCGAGACCGGAGAGTTAAAAAATGTAGTCGGCTTCACAAGTGCTGCAATCGCGCTAAAAGTAGACAATCGAAAGCTTCATGAATTGGTGAATAAAGCTGACTTATTGAAGGATGAGCAATTTGTTGAAAGGCTTACGAATGAGGTGCTAAATATTTATAAAGATATCAACGATACCCTCAAGCAGAAGCTTCGGAAGCCTGGTGTAAATGATGCCTATGAGTCATCGGCTATCTCTGACTTTCAGGTCATTTCTATGTTCGCATCCCTTTGGACCATAAAGTACAGAAATCTTTCAGATGTGCAAGTGCTCGAGCCGACATCTCATTATATGGTGAATTATGATAAGGCTCGCAGAAATTTCATATTCTACCTGCTATTTGATGCCGTAACAGGGTATTGGTCCGGCACAGGGGATTCAAAGATTGCACAAATATACGTTGATGGTGGAGAGAATAGATACCTAAGGTCATTAGACAGGCAAAGGTTGGAGAATGCACTGATTGAGTGGCACAGTGATGAAGTTGAGAGACCCTCAATCAACATCGGAAAGGTGCAAAAACTAATAGTGGCTGTTTTCACATCCTATTATGCATGTACTCTCAACGAACAAAGATATGAATATGAACATATTCTTACCAGAAGAGGCTTTCTCGACCAATTCTACAAAAGGTATAAAATCCCAGGTGGAGCCATTGGAAATATAATGTTCTTAGACTTGCCCTCCAATCGCGGCAAGGGTCTAAAGACGCTATATGAGTATGAGAAAGAGGGTCAGTCATACTGCCAAACATATCTTGAAAGAGCGTTATACCCCACCAAGGATGAGCTGGAAGAAGCAAAGAGTGGTCTTGAGTCGGCGCTGGTTAATCCAGCACCAGCAATCAGACTCATTTCTTCGAGAGGCAGCTCCTTGATAAACTCATTGCTGAACAATATGTATTCATAATGAGTGCAAAAGCTGGATCCCCCTCTCTGATCTACGGATTGTGAGATCTTAGAGGGTATTAATCAAATAGGGTGAATAGATCGCTAAAATGCTTTGGTTATGGCGATCAAAAAACCAGCAAATACTGTTAAAAATCTAGTGCAACCCATTCGGGTTGTGGAGCTTTTTGCTGGCGTGGGAGGCTTTCATGTTGGGCTCGAGGGTGTGAACTTTCGGGGAGCCAAGTGGAAGAATAACGGCTTCAAAGTCGTCTGGGCGAACCAATGGGAGCCTCCTGGCTCACCAAAGAAGCAATATGCTTTCGAGTGCTATCAAGAGCGTTTCGCTAAGAAAATTCCTGCTGAAAACATGATTAATGAAGATTTGGCGGTTGTCCTCGATGAGGTTGAAGCTGGTGTCAGGCAGCTTCCCGAGTGCGAGATGTTGGTGGGTGGGTTTCCTTGTCAAGATTACTCCGTGGCGCGACCCTTGCCACAGGCTAAAGGTCTGCGTGGCAAAAAGGGTGTACTGTGGTGGGAAATCTATCGTATGCTGTCGCTATATGGCGACAAGCGACCCAAGTACTTACTTCTGGAAAACGTCGACAGAATGCTCAAGTCCCCTAAAGATCAGCGCGGAAGAGACTTTGCTATCATGCTCAGCTGTCTAGCGAACCTGGGATATTCCGTAGAGTGGCGCGACGTCAATGCTGCTGACTATGGTTACCCTCAGCGCCGGCGCCGCGTGTTTATCTATGCAGAGCTGACAGACGAGAAATGGGATTTAGAAAAGAGGCTATCTGCTGATGGTGTCGAGGCAAAAGCTCTGCCCATCACCTCAGAAAACCTATGCTACAGTGAATTCGAAATCCCTAATGATCCTTATGAGGTGAGCACTAGCTTTGGACATGGCAAAAGTACATCACCCTTTCTTAATGCCGGCGTAATGCAACACTGCCACATCGTTACGGCGAGAGTTCAAGCAAAGTATTCTGGGAAGAGTCATACCCTGGAAAGCGCTCTTGTCTGTGAAGATGAAGTTCCAGAAGAGTTTTACCTTTCAGAAGATGCCATCGAAAAGTGGAAATATCACAAGGGTGGTAAAAAGATACCCCGCATGAATAAGACTACGGGGCACGAATACATTTACGCAGAGGGAAGTATGGTTTTCCCTGATCCACTCAACAGGCCTGCACGTACTATCCTCACATCTGAGGGGGGGGGGTCTGCATCTAGAGCAAAACACGCTGTAGTTACCGAATCAGGAAAATTTCGTCGTCTAGTACCTGACGAACTTGATGTATTGAGTGGATTTCCCAAAGGGTGGACTGGCACAGGCATGACAGATGCGCAGCGCGCATTCTGCATTGGGAACGCACTGGTTGTAGGCATCGTTCGCCAAATTGGAAAAGAGATTGCCAGACGACATCAGGCGGTCGAATAGAATATGCTTCAAGCTGCTGAGAGAAAGAGAATTCTTGATGCACTTGAATCCATGGATGAGTCATGTCCTCAAAGCATCGAATCAGTAGGTAAGCTCCTTGAAGGACTTACTTTCAATGACATACTTTCACTAAATCGCTTTCCGACTGATACAGAAAAACCTAAGAACTTTTTTGAAGAAGATAGATATTTTGGGCAGGGGAAAGGAAAGGGGAATTTAGGACAATTAATTGAGGAGAGGTTTTTTGGCTACTATAGGAATTCCGAGACTGAACCTGATTTTCCAGCAGCGGGAGTCGAGCTTAAATCAACCCCGTATAAAATGTTGAAGAGTGGGAAGCCATCCGCCAAAGAGCGAGTAGTCATTTGCATGATTTCGTATAGAGAGCCTATTGCTAGAACTCTAGAAGACTCTTCCTTGTGGAAGAAGATGGAAAAAATCCTTCTTGTATTCTATGAGCACGAGGATGAGCTGAGGGATAATCGGTTGAAGCAGGGTATACGAAACGTGTGGATACACACGCCTACTGAGAAAGACCTAGAAATAATTCGCCAAGACTATGAAGACATTTCGACAATGGTAAGAAATGGTCTAGCTCACATGTTGAGAGAGGGCGATACACTCTACTTAGGGGCTTGTACAAAAGGTAGTACATTGGAGAAGAGTTGGAAGCTTCAATACTATCCTTCATTAGACGGCAAGAAGAAGGCGAGAAGCAGAGCTTTTGCTTTTAAGAGTAGCTATATGAAGGCAGTACTCAAGAGTCACTTAGACGACATTGAGTATAAGCCAATTGTAAGTGATATTAGCATTTTGCGTGATAACGGCCTCGATAATAGTATTCGCGATTTGTTTGTGCCCTTTATTGGGATGACGGACAGAGATATTTGCCTATATTTTGGAATTAAGCATACTCGGAACAAGAGTCACTGGAGAAGCATCACCAACCTCATACTTGGGGTTGACCAGAATGAGGCAGAGGAACTTAAAAAGCAGGGTGCATCATCGAGAACAATCTGTCTTGAGCATGACGGAAGGCTTGCGGAAGATTTGCCACTTTTGACATTTGAGTTCATGGATTTGGTAGCTGAAGAATCTTGGGAGGCTTCTGAACTTCGCGAATATCTAAATAGCCTAAGGTTAATGTTGGTTATTTTTCAAAAAGATGAGCCTGACAAAAACGGACTTGAGGTAGATAGAGTGTTAAGAGAGGTAATCTTTTGGAAGCCGCCGGCTGAAATAGTCGAGCGCGAGGGAAAAAAGCTATGGGCAGCAACAAGACGTGTGATAAATGATGGTGTCGAGACCAATTTGAAGATGCAGAAAAACGGCGTTAAAGTAGAGCATAATCTTCCAAAAGCAAGAGATTTCAAATTTGTCTTTGTCAGAAATAGGGCAAAATATAGATATGTAGAAGTCGATGGCTTTGAAGATACTGTCCGCGGCAAGAGATTCGGGTCCGTTCTTCCAGATGGGCGGTGGCTTCCAAAGCCAGCTTTTTGGTTGAGCGGAAAATATCTGGCTTCAGACATCGACCTTAATGGTGATTGAGTGAGCCTGATGATTTGGGAATTAATGTACTCCATCGGGCGCTTGCCCCACATTGCTACTTTATGAGATTTCCGAAGTACCTCAAGTTCCACCTGATTACTGGTGTGGGCGGGTAGGGGTTTCTCCGCAGATTCGAAGGGAAAAGGAAATGATTGATACATCATTTGTGAGTTATTCGGATGCGATTGGGGGTAAGGATCCTGACACTTACAGCCCGACTCTGCGTGATTACCATTGCCTGTTGTGGAGCAAGCAGCTACCATGTGGAAAGTCCTTTGATTTGGTGGCTGATGCAGCCCCGCCTTTTTACTTGCATCACAGCTCAAAGCTAGGCACCTTTAGGCTTTCCAGCGACTGCATCGTGCATACTTATTCTCGACGCAAGTCCATGCTGCCTATCATCGAGCAATTTGCGGAGGGGGAGATACGTGCGTTTTGGGACCTTGGTTCGACTGTAGGCGCGCGAGCTGCAAATTTTGCCAGCCTAGTGGAAGTGTTTGGGATGCTGGACGCACTCCGCCGACAAGATACTCTCTGCAGTACAATAAGTATAAAAATTATATAATAACTATGCTATTTCGAGGAGGTGTTGAGCTATGAAGATAAGTGTTGAGGAATTTGATGAAATGTTTGATAGTGGGGAGGTCGACATGACGCCTTATCTCGACATGTCGACGTTTAGGCGCCCTAGGCATGAGGCGAAGCGCGTCAATGTGGACTTCCCTCAATGGATGGTTGATTCGCTCGATCAAGAGGCTGCCCGTATCGGTGTTACGCGCCAATCAATAATCAAGACTTGGATTGCAGAGCGCATCGACTTGCTGAATCGCGCAGCGATGTAGTGGCGGGTGTGGACCCCGCATCAAGTGCGGGGCAGGCCACGCTTCGCGTGCTCCGCCGTTTACTGAGCGTCCCGTAGAGGTGGCTATCTAAATGAGATCAATGGGCAGGGCAAGCACGTCTTGAGCCAGGAGGTTCGATTTGTTTGTCATGCAAACGAGGGCACCTATGCCAATATCGAGGCTGAAAGCATCCAGTGCTTTGAAGCTGCTCGTCATCTCGCGTCGCGGGTTGGCGGTCTTTTTTATTTCTATGGGGTGAAGTGAGCGGCCTGAACGTATGACGAGGTCTATTTCACGCTTTTCGGTGTCACGGTAAAAGAAGATGTTGCGAAAGTCTTCACCTGCATTTTGGTGGCTCTTGAGTATCTCGCTGACGGCAAAGGTTTCGAAGAGTTGTCCTGCCATAGCGCCACTCTGCAAGACTTCGGGACTGTTCCACCCCAAGAGGTGGCACACGAGCCCCGTATCGTAGAAGTAAGGCTTTGGGGCCTTAATGAGCTGCTTATTGATATTTTCGTGGTAGGGTCGAACGAAGCGCATGATACTTGACGCTTCAAGTATCGAGGCCCAGCTTTGGACGGTCTTGAGCGAAATATCCAAGTCGTTTGCGATGCTTGCTGCGTTGAAAATCTGCCCGGTACGTGCCGCCATGGCAACAAGGAAGTTATAGAATTTGATTTCATCCTTGAGTCTTATGAGCTCGCGAACATCGCGTTCGATGTAAGAGCGAACATAGCCCTGGTAGTAGGTGGCCCAGTCGATTGTTTCATTTTGAAGCTCGGGCATTGAGCCTCTGTGGATGCGCGCCCACAGCTGGTGTGCATCTTTGAGCCTTGAGTTTTTTTGTAGCATTGACTCGTGAGGAATGAAAGGCTTGCGGGTGATGTGTCCTGTGAGCTCTCTTTGTGACAAGCCGCTCATTTCAAGTATGGCAATGCGGCCTGCAAGCGAGTCACTAATGTGCTGCATTAGGTGATAGGGCTGCGAACCAGTGAGGACAATAGAGCCACGTGCATCGCTCTGATCGACAATCAGCTTTATCTGACGAAATATGTCTTGGGCATATTGGACTTCATCAATGATGAGAGGAGGCGGATTTTCTAAGAAAAACAGTGGCGGGTCATCAAGAGCTGTTTTGAGGGCAAGGATATTGTCGAGTGTCACATAGGCGTGCGTACTAGAAAGCACATGCTGAAGCATAGTGGCTTTGCCCACCTGTCGGGGGCCGGTAATCAACACAACTTTGAACTGGGTGAGCAGCGCTGTTATGGTGCCTTCGATTTCGCGCTCAATATACATCGCAGTATCCTTTGTCTAGTAATATGGAGTTGCATTCCATATTACTAGACATGCTGGATAGCGGTCAAGATTCACACTCTTGCTGGGATGTGATGGCCGTTCAAGTTCTCAGAAGGCGGCAGCGTCATGATGCACGAAGAGCCTTTCATGCAGTTCCAGAAAGTCGCCTGGGTTATCGACTGCTTTGGTGTGTGCTGGCAACCCGTCCTGCAATAAGGTAAAGCTTCTCAATACTTTTTACAAATAGTAAAGTTCATTTCGCAATTTGTAAAATACACTTCACAAATAGTAAAATAGAATAACTGTGTGGTAAGCATTTAAAGAGATAGGAATGTTATGTACCAACGTGAGCTGGTGGGCGAACTTGCAAGGCGCATAGAAGAGCCGCGCAAATTCATTCAAATAGTAATTGGGCCTCGTCAGACGGGAAAGACTACCGCAGTTGAACAGGCTATGGCAAAAACTCAGCAAGTTGTTTACTTTGCAAGTGCAGATGATCCGCTTGCGGTTTCGGGTGACTGGATTAAGAGCGAGTGGGCGGCGGCACGCTCTTTAGCGCTTGGCCCGCAATCAGACGGGGGTACAGGGGCACTGCTTGTTATTGACGAAATTCAAAAGATAGAGAATTGGTCTGCATATGTAAAGCTGTTGTGGGATGAAGACGCGCGCAATGATATTAATCTGCGTGTTGTACTCACAGGTTCATCAACCCTGATGCTTCGGAAGGGAATGAATGAGTCACTTATGGGGCGCTTTGAAGTTCTCTACTCGACCCACTGGAGCTTCGAGGAATGCCGCGATGCCTTTGGGTACTCACTTGAGGATTTTCTCTATTACGGAGGCTATCCGGGCTCTGCAAGTCTCATAGGGCAGGGCAAGCGATGGATGGATTTCATGCGAGATGCGATTGTTGAACCAACAATCTCTCTTGATGTACTTCAGATGGAGAGCGTTCAAAAACCGGCACTACTGCGGTCCCTGTTTTTGCTCGGCACGAGTTATTCCGCTCAAGAATTATCGCTCACGAAAATTATGGGACAGCTTCAAGATGCTGGCAGCACAGCAACGCTTGCGCACTACTTGGAATTGCTGGGCAAGGCAGGTATGCTGTGCGGCCTTGAGAAATACAGCCCTCAGTTAGTGAGAAGCCGAAAGAGCTCCCCGCGCTTTATGACCTTTGACACTTCGCTCATGAGCTTTTCGACAGCATCTCAGCGTGGGCGGCTCGAAAGCGATCCTTCCTGGAAGGGGCATCTGGTAGAAAGTGCTGTGGGTGCTTATCTTCTTGCGCGCTCAAAATCAGAAGGTTTTACCGTTCAGTATTGGCGTGACCGCGGAAATGAAGTTGACTTCGTTTTGAAAAAAGGTAACCAGTTGACTTGTATCGAGGTGAAAAGTGGGCGCGTAAAATCGCTTGATGGTGTTGCGGCCTTCAAAAAACGTTACCCAGAAGCCAATTCGCTGGTAATAGGTGGTTCGTCGAGATCGCTCGAAGATTTCCTCTTGGGTAAATATCCCCTTTTCTCGCTTTATGAGGCCTAAGGAGGAAGCCGCAGATATTTCGCTGGCGTTTGGCTAGAGGACTTTGGCGACCAGCTGGATGGTGTTGTAGTACTTGCCAGCTTCAGCCTCCATCATATCCAGGGTCCATTTGCCATCTTCGCTAGTTGGGTCCTGGATGGCGAGGTATTCTTCCCAGGCGATGTCGTTACACTTTTGCTCGCTTGAGGGGGAAGTGCGATGCCAGCTCTTCTGCTTGCCTGATAGCGTTTGGCCCCCACATGGTTTCTTGCAGTAGCGCGAGGTTCTTTTCGTATTTAATGAAGTTATTTGAAAAAGTGTTCGTCAAGGTAGTTCTCTCCTCAAAGTCTTATGTATAAGAACACAGTGCCTGCGCTGCGTCTAGCTTGGTGTGTGCTGGCAACCCGTCCTGCAGTAAGTCGAGTTTCCCCAATGCACTTCGCGTATTGTAAGTCTATTGAGTAAATAGTGCGATATATTGAGTAAATAGTGAAACGTATTGAGTAATTTGTCCAATAGAGGGGGGCGTAGATGCTGTGTCGGGGGCTTGTGGTATGTTGAAGTAGTAGTTACTTTTTTGGCAGTGCGTGCACTACAGGGCTAAAAGTGAGGTGTGACATGACTTCGAATGCTGCAAGTGGGACAACGGTCGGTGCCGGTGGATCTGCGCCAGCAGAGCTTTATCGCTGTCCGGGATGCGGAGCTGTGGTGCCCGCGGGGATTTGTCCCTGGTGTCGGTCTGAGGTAGGTCCCATACACGGGGATGCGGTCAGCCAGGTAGAGGCAGCTGCCCCTCATATCAATATCACCATCAATAATGATGCAGTAGGTGCTGCCACGACAGTTGCTGCTGCACCTCCAGTTCCTGTGCCAGCGCCTGTGCCAGTACCCGCTGCAAGACCTACACCAGTGAAGAAATTCTGGCCCGCTTTTTTGTGGGCGCTCCTTTTTGGAATGCTTGGTGCTGACAGGTTCTATTTGAGACAGCCGGGACTGGGGCTGCTTAAGCTCTTTACGTATGGTGGATTCACGATCTGGTGGTTGTATGACCTATTCCAAATCCTGACGGGTCGCATGCGTGACCGCGAGGGGCGCGAGCTTGTGGGCTATAATCCTTCCAGCAAGTTACCCTGGATTCTATCTGCCCTGTGGCTTGGCTATATCCTCATGGTCATGGTCTTAGGGATGAGCGTTCAGGGCTAGCACTACCCTGTGTCTGGTATGGGCGCACTCCGCCATGAAACCACAAATTATGGTATTAGCACCATGTTTTATGGTGCATTCACTTGCTTTCTGTACCCGAGGCTCAAGCAGAATCTGCCGCAGCTCTGATGGTGCTCGGCTGCAGGTGCTATACTGGTATGTACTGAAAGCGGGGGTTCCCCGCTCTTTCTTTGCTCGAGGCATGGGCGCACTCCGCCCGTTACTGCCCTTCAAGCAGAGCACACCCCTTACAGAACCAACTAAGAGTATGCTCAAAAGAGCCCTCATTACAGAAAGAGACATATGAAAACATTTGAAGAATTGGGTCTGAACAGCCAGGTTTTGCGTGCCGTTTCAGACCTCGGATACAGCGAGCCAACGCCGGTGCAGGAGGGTTCGATTCCGCCTGCGCTTGACGGCAAGCATGTCGTGGCCTGTGCGCAAACGGGTACGGGTAAGACGGCGGCCTACGTGCTGCCGCTGATGCAAAATATCACGCGGGCTTCGCGCAAGCGCCCCGTGCCCCATGCCCTGATTGTTGTGCCTACGCGCGAGCTTGCCGCACAGGTGGAAAAGGTGGCACGCGTGGTGGCTCAGCCATCGCAGTATAAGGTGCGCAGCGTCGTGGGTGGTATCAAGTACAAGCCACAGCTGGAGCGTCTGGCGCGCGGCGTAGATGTGCTGGTGGCAACGCCTGGTCGCCTCATCGACCTGATTGACGACAAGCGCATCGACTTGAGCCAGATTCAGGTGTTGGTACTTGATGAAGCTGACCGTATGCTGGACATGGGCTTTTGGCCCCCTATGAAAAAGATCCTGGGTATGATTCCGGCAGATTCGCAAAAGCTGCTGTTCAGCGCGACCATCGGCAGCGAAATAAACAAAGTCGTCGGCACGCACATGAAGGGTGCGGTGACTGTCGAGATCGCACGCAAGGGCGAAACCGCACGCCAGATAACCGAGACCTGCATGCCCGTGGTCTTCAACCAAAAAGCTGACCTGCTGCTAGCACTACTTGAAAGCAAGTCAACCGGCAAGACGCTCGTCTTTACCCGCACAAAGCGCCGGGCCGACATGGTCTCGCGCATTCTGGGCAAGAACAAGATCAAGAATCAGGCGATTCACGGCGACCGTAACCAGTCGCAGCGCACCCGTGCCCTGGGCGACTTTATGAAGGATCGCATCGACATTCTGGTCACGACTGACGTCATGGCGCGCGGCATTCACGTCGACAACATCGACACGGTCATCAACTATGACGTGCCCGTCACGCCCGAAGACTACGTGCACCGTATCGGCCGCACGGGCCGCGCCGACCAAAGTGGCGACGCCATCACCTTTGTGGCGCCTGAAGAAATCTCTGCCTTTCGCGACATCGAATACCTGACGAAAGCCGTCATTCCGGTGTCGGATCTGAAAGGTTTTGCCTACAACCCCGAGCGTATTGTGCCCGCAAAGGACCGCAAAGCTGTCAAGAAAAAAGCTGTTCCCTTCTCTCACAGAAAAGGCGGGGGTGGCAGAGGTCGCGGCCGCAGAAGATAGCTCTGCATAAAAGGCGGACTGGCAGGGGACTTCTGAAAAAGCGGGGGAGTGCGTCCACACCAGCAGTGACTAACTGGATTGGACGCACTCCGCCGCTATTTAATTTTTGGCACGAAAATAGTCCAAAGTTGTCGAAATGACAAAAAGTGGCATAAATTCTAGCCACTATGTTAGTATTCACCTATCCGATTGTTCAGTCGAAGAGGTGGGAAAATGGTCAGTCGTCAAAACATCATAGCGAGACCCCAATATGTGGAGTGGCTTAACGCTTGGAAAGATCGAGACCTCATAAAGATCATTACGGGAATGCGGCGCTGCGGAAAGTCCACCATTATGAAGCTCTTCCAGCAGGAACTCTTAGATTCAGGGGTGCCTGAAAAAAACATTGTATCTATTAATCTTGAGAGTCTTGAGGAAGCGTACCCCCAAGAGCAGCGAGAATTCTACAGGTATGTCGTTCAAAAGCTGGCACCTCATGGCATGAATTATGTATTTCTCGACGAGATTCAAAACCTCGAGAGTTTTGAAAAGGTTGCAGCAGCCCTTAATGTACGGGAAGACGTTGACCTCTACCTGACAGGTTCAAACGCATACTTTCTTTCGGGGGAGCTTGCGACTTTTCTCACAGGTAGATATATTGAAATTCAGGCACACCCACTCTCCTTCAAAGAGTATGCATCTATTCTTCCTGATTGGCAGCCGGCAACCCTTGAAGCAGCCTTCGAGCGCTATCGGACCTATGGTGCAATGCCTTATGTGACAGCACTTGAGACGGAACGTGAAATCACACTTTACCTTGACGGTGTATATGCTTCAATCATAGTGAAAGACATTGCAACAAGAAGGCCGAAAATAGACGTGCCAGCCCTTAAAGCAACAGCTTCGTTTTTGGCTGACAACATTGGCAATGTAAGTTCAATGAGACGTATATCCGAAGGTCTTGAGCGCGACAACAAGGATGTTTCGCGTCAAAATGTCTCTGAAATTGTGTATTCTCTCCTTGAGAGCTATCTCTTGTACAAAGTTGGTCGCGTTGATCTTCGAGGTATGGCATATCTCAAGACTCACGAAAAGTACTATTTGGCTGATTTGAGCTTTCGCTACTGGCTCTTGGGAAAAAGTCAGGGCGACGTTGGTAGAAGGCTCGAAAACATCATCTATCTTGAGCTTGCCCGCCGTAACAGTCAAATCAATATCGGCAAACAACAAGATAGAGAGATTGATTTCGTTACTACAAATTCAGGTAGGCGGGCATACTACCAGGTTTCACAAACGGTTCAGGATAGTGCCACCTTGAGCCGAGAGCTGACTCCGCTTCTTCGGGTAAATGATAGCTATCCAAAAACAGTGCTGACAATGGATTATGGTTCATCTTACGAAGGTGGTATCGAAATAAAAAATGCCATTGATTGGCTACTCGACATTTCTGAATAGAAGTCTGCTGTAACAAGTGACCTGCGTCCACACCAGTCAGATAGGGCGCTCGGTGTGAGACGCCCACCTTGCGCGATTCGGGGGATGGCGTTGAGCACCGATATATATATAGTTAATTCTTGCTGGAAGCATATGTTATTGGGTTGCCAAGTGTATCGTTCGTGAAGATTAGGCATGACTGTGAGGGGAAGATCGTGAAAGTTAGAGTGGTTGAAGCACATGAGGGAGAAGGCCAGTTCCCCACTTTTTTGATGGGCGCAAAGGTGAAGATGAATCCTGTCGCAGATGAGCATTTTTTACATTGGCATGCCTGTGTAATCGAAGGGCATCAGACCTATGCGCCTGCGAGTTTTGTTGATGATGACACCTTGCGGCGTGACTACAATCCTACGGAATTGGTGGCTAAGCAAGGTGATGTGCTTGAAGTTCGAGAGATTGTGAATGCTTGGCTCTATGCGCGAAATGCGACGGGGGTCACGGGGTGGATTCCCGCAGAATCTGTAGTGAGCTACTGAATAGCATTGGGCTTGCTTGTGAAGATTATTTTAACAGACATTAACTTAATGGTCATTACATTAACGCACTTGCAGTGCCCACTACCGCTTTCCGGTAGTCGCACGCAGGGCAACGAGCCGCTTCAGATCTCCCAAAACCTCTGCACTGCGCACCTCAAGGCACAGCATCTTGCCATAGTGCGCGTGAGTCTCCACCTTATCGTAGAGCTCTTTCGTCGAGGGGCAAAAATCCTGCGCCATGATGTCAGCTTCATCCGTATCTTTGGCCGCCACCGTAATCAGCGCCAGATAGTAGCCCTGCTTCGGATAGAGCGTGCACAAATTCTTACCCGACTTCTTCAGCTTCAAGTTCCAGCCCAAAAAAAGCCCGTCGTCCATCTTGCACTTGCTGTACTCGAGCACGGGCCGCGCCTTGAAAGCGTCGACCGCATACTGAACCAGCTCATCCCACAGCGCTGTGTCAACAAAGCCCAGCACATCCTCGCTGCTCGGCTCGCAGCTGCCATCATACATTTCAAACCACTGCATCATTTCTTCCTTTCAATAAGCTGG
>Ga0131853_10001093_pt1 | contig 49320 bp, 25 predicted proteins | sample TergutLab28metaG_FD_92764 | JGI IMG/M metagenome (GOLD analysis project Ga0131853, IMG submission 92764) | Labiotermes labralis P1 segment gut microbial communities from Petit-Saut dam, French Guiana - Lab288 P1 (version 2) (version 2) | ecosystem: Host-associated > Arthropoda: Insects >... | reverse complement strand
GTGTGTGTTGTACAGTTTTTTGAAACATATGCATTTTAAAATTTTCAGTTACAGCCCTTTACAAATATTAAAATGCTCATAACGGCTTAACAGTTTATAATGGGACATATTGCACACATTTCACAGAATAAGAGGGGAGACACACATGCATGCCTTCTTGTACGCTTTGTAAGTGCAGCTCAGCAAAATCATTCATCTTCTCATCCATGACAGGTGAAAAATTAAGGCTGATAAGTGGAAAAATGTTGGAAAGTACAATAAAACTCTCCTAAGACATCTGAAAAACCCCAAATAATTTGGGAAATCCTCTCAAAAGAGTAGGACTGAAAAGTTTTGTTATTGTATTTTTTGAGAACGTATTACATGTGTATGCTGAATTTGTATTACATGCAGCAGTCTTAACACACACACAAATATATCTGACTGTAAGAGCATTTTTTCAGTAACCTGTCTCACAAGAATTCCTAGTTCTTCAGCGATTTTGGTCTGATGGACATTCAGAATACCATCCATTTTCTTTAAAATGTTCAGCTTTTCAGATATTGATTGTGGCTTGCTTTTTGTATGTGTTTTTGATGTGGCCATATTCAAGGATTTGTTATATAAAATAAACAACAAATTTAATGATGAAGTTAGTCCAACTTTAACAAATATTCATTGAAGTATTCAGTTCATGCTTAGTGCTGAAGTGTAAGAACTGTAAGTTCCAGATTAAAAACCATGCTGCTCCATCTTGTAATTTTTCATGCCTTGTGTGTCCTCAATGATCTGTGTGAAGCATAATTCACGATAACATCTTATTAGCACACATGTTTTTGGTGGGCAGTATTAGCCATGTTTATCATGCATTCAATAATTAATCACTATACAAAATGAAAACTTGCACAACATATGAACACAAAATGTAATAACTAACTAACTCACTCACTTGCTCACTCTCCATGGACCAGAATCCTTCTTGAGATGGCAATAGGTCCTCAGCTAGTCCAGAAATTCCCTGTATTTTATGGTATCCAAAGGTTTCTTCTTGATTTGCTCACCCAGATCATACTTGGTGATCAGTACATATCATAAAGCTCGTCATTATGCAGTCTTATCAACTCCCCTTTTACCTCATCCCTCTTAGGCACAAATATCCTACTCACCGCCCTACTTGAACATCCTCAGTGAACACAGAATGTACAAGTGTATAACAATTTGTGCACAGAGTAGTTTGAATTGCCAAAATTGAAGTGTACGACAGCTGCAGTCCGGTGCGCTCTGAATGCATATGTATCTGACAACGTGTGAGAGAATGTGTAACATGCAGGCAGGGGGTTGGATAGTGACAATGCTAGCAGTCATAAATACTCATTGCGTGCAGCTATATGTCACTGAAAGCTAGGATCAGAATTCTTGCAGAAGAATGTCTAATCAACAGGGGGCTTGGTTGAGAGAAGACAGGAGGGGTTTCAAGCTCTTTTTTGCCGCATGGTAAGACTGCCTCAAGTTCTGACATTAGTAATATCATTTAAACATGTTACATGAAGAATGCAACTGGCTGCAAGTTAATTTCAAGTTGGCAACAATACATTGTTGCTGGGCACAGACTTGGCCTCTAGCTCTGCACTGTCATGTTGGAATTATGAGAGGGAAAGGACTTTTCAGACTTGTACACCACTAAATAATATTAACAACAATGATGCTAGGAGCAAAGTAAAGTAATGTTCTCATTGAAGAAATATTTTCACTTTAGAAGTTTTTATTTTTTGGAATTTTTGTACTGAAATTTTCTGTGTAAAATGTTTGACGTTTTTACAGCCATTATGTTTGCCTTGATATCAAACTATACTGTACATATCAGTTACTTGTAGACCACTGCGTTGCTAGTGTGCAACCTATTAACAGTTGGTTTCTTGATCCAAAGGTTTCATTATTCATTCCTTGTTAAGAAACATGTAATAGAGATGTAACAAGTTATCACTTTCAAGTTATATTCGAATATTCTGTTGCTGTAGTTGATAATGCAAAGTAAAGTTCATCCTAGAGCAGGCCTCGAAGACCCAGAAGGACAGTAGAAATATAACTCTACTCTTGCTTTAACCTTGGCGCTAGATGGGGGTGGGTGGTAAACGCCACACCCCAGCCACTCCCCCCGCCTGGGAAAGACCCAGAACCCATTTAATAGGAACCTGGTTGAGCCCCAGGGCCAGTCTGGATGGATGTGGAAAATCTCGCACCCCAATGGAATTCGAGCCCCGGACCTTCCAGGCCATAGCCAGTCACCATACTAACTACGCTGCCTCAGCCCACAATTGATAATGTGCTGTCACTTAATGAGCACTAAAGACCTGTGTAAGGAGATGTGTGAAACAAGTGAGGTGAATGACTAATGTTCAACTATGTGATCAACAAATGGCTTAGGACGTGTATTTTTAGGTGGTCAGTTATGAATTGTGTTTTTGAATCTTTCTGTAGAATGAAAGTTACAGTGTGTCTGGATTGCCTTGTGCTTGTGATCTGTATAATCAAAAAAATATGAAATAATTGCATAGGATCAGAATACAGAAGCAGTTCCAAAAAATGAACCTCATTTTTATATTTCCCTTATAAGAAGTATTCTCCCTATAAGAAGGTCTTTTTCACTGGTCATTTAAAAAACTTTATGCAGGAATTACAGTGTACATATTATGTATTTTATTTTACATGTCTGTATGTTGAATTTGCATGCAACAGGGTGTGGGTAGGCATGTGTTCTCTTGTAGAGAAAAGTCTGACAAGTAGCATTTTTACCTGACTGGTGAATGGAGTCAACATTAGTTGAGCTTGTGTGTAGGACAATTTTACCAGTTTTTTTGTATGGGCATGAAACATGGTCTCTTACTTCAAAGCAAGAATACCAGCAAAGTGCTGAGGACCAAGGAAAACCACAAGAATCCCCATTCAGGGTATAAATAAAATACTACACTTCAGTCGTTAACACAATATTTTATTTATATACAATGGTATATATGTCAGGGCCCTGATATATATACCATTGTATATAAATAAAATGTTGTGCTAACGACTGATGTGTAGTATTTTATTTATATGTTGTAACACTTCGGGATGGAAAACTTTAAATCCATTAAGGGTAGCTAATGTCTTGACCAAGATTTGAATTGGGCACATCCTGCAGACAGATCTAAAGATTGTTGCCACTACATCAGCCTGCTCAGTAAGTGAGAAGGGGTATTATGTCTTAAACTTTGTGATTTATAGGTTACCTATTGTTGTTAAGATGGTGAAATATGGGCAGCTGCCGGTAAGACTTAGTGGTGAGAAGGTAATACTGAAGTGGACCTTAAAGAATAGGTTCTGACAGTGTGAATGGGATTCGTCTGGTTCAGAATGAAGCCCAGTCATGGGCTGTAGTGTCCTTGGTAGTAAATCAAAGGCAGGGGAATGTCTTGACCATTTGAGGTTCTATAAGCTTCTGAAGCCCGTCCAGACCGGCCCTGGGGCCTACCCAGCCTCCTATATGATGGGTACCAGGTCTTTCCCCATGGGTAGAGCAGCCGAGGTGTAGAGTTGACCACCCACCTTATCTAGCGCTGAGGTTAAAGAAAGGTAGAGCTATACCTCTACTCCCCCTCTGGGCCTTCGTGGCCTGTTCTAGGGTGAACTTTACTTTACTTTACTTTGAAAGCTACTGAAGAAGGACTGTTAGAAGGAGTTTTTGTTTTCTTGAAATAATTCAGCTCTGTTTCTTACAGAAATAAATGGCATTTGTCATTGTTTTTATGGTACAGAAATTGTAATATGGAGGAACCTGCTGCCTCCATGATCATGGTCAAGAGTCCCATAATCTTAAAAAATTCTCTGTTCACAGTTGCTTGAAATGTTTGGTGCTGGCACAGCTTGTGTGGTAAGTCCCATTGAATCAATATCCTACAAAGGTGAGATGCTTCATATACCTACACTGAAACAAAAATGTACTATAAGTTTGAAGCTCAGACAAACACTGACAGACATCCAGTATGGCCATATTTCACACCCATGGTCTGTCACAATTGACACGTAAGTTACTTCGTATGGCATCACATTTAATTTATTCATTTAAAATCATGCACACTTGTACCTTATCAATCTTTTTTTACTTTTATGTGCCACATGACATACTTTTCATTGACAGCAGACCAGTAAGTAGGAATCCATCACATAGATTTCTGTTGAGTCTGAGTTCATAGTTTTCTTTATTTAGGGTGCCATGGTATAGACATTTGGTCTTGTACTGACTCTTGTCTTAATGTTGATGCTACAAGTGGTGCCTTTCATTCTTACTGTTCCAAACTGCAGTCTTAGGTTGTCAGAGCTGGTCTCCTTCCTTGGGTAAATAGTATGTGTAAAACTGCATAAGAACTTGAATTGTGGAGAAAAGGGTTTCCATGAAATATTTGGTCCTTATTTCAAATGACATATCAACAGATGTCATTGTATGCAGTCCTACATAGTAGTTTTCTTAAAAGTTAAAATTTTTTATACATGGCATTGTCGACATAATGAAGCTCTTTTAGTAATCACAAACTGAAACTTTATTAGCTCATTTCAGAGTTGTACATGGTTTATTGGCTTCATATTTTGTTTTCTCCACAAAAGGAATGTAGTTTAAATGAAACTTGTTAGATTCTAAAATGTAAGCTCAAAAGTTCTCATTGATAGTAAATAGTTGTAAATATGTGGTTGCTTAGAATTCTGTAACAGTACCATTGTGCCAGCTTTGTAAGTTACCACATAGCTCAGACATGAACCCATTCATTTACTGTTGCTTGTATGAAATAATTTACTGGAAAGAACAGTTTTTTAAATTAATTTTTAATTAATGACATTTGGTACCATTTCATACATATGCTGTCTCTAAGTAAAGTGGTGAGTATTACTCATTTAGGTCACTTGGAGCCAAAGAAAATATGTGTGAATAACTTGCCTCAGAGACCGTGAATGGGTTAAAGGTGGGAAATAAACAGTTATTCTGCATGTTTTATTATTTTATTCAAAAAAATATTCTAAGAAATGCTCCTGTGCTCTAAGTTGGTTGTTATTCTGTTATTTAATAGCTTATGTAAAAAAGTTCTGGTTGTCCTCTTTTGTTTGGATTGCAGCTGTAAATGTGTTTATTTAGGTTCTATGTTCTAAGTAACTTGCAAAGCATGTGAATTTTGCTTCTACAAGTAGAATGAATTTTGGCTCTCTTGTATGAGATTGTGAAAACGAGTGTGATGAAGTCACTACACTGAAGAGATAGACATGAAGTTTTATTTTTGTGTGATATTTTCATGTTACTAAGAAATGTACGAGGATGTTCACTGTTTCTGGCAATGGGAAAAGACGCTGTACTTTATGTATGAAGAGTAGAAACGAGTGTAATACTGTAATATTGCATAAGTGTTGTGGTTCCTATATTAGATAAAATAGGAATAAGAGTTTTCATCATAAGGGTCTGGAAACATTTATACTCATGAAAGTGTATTATTTTTATCTTTTCATGCATGCGGTGCAAAGGAATCATTACACTGGGAGCATTATATTGCGTTTTGAAATTTTAACTGAGCACATTTCAAGGATCCATAACTGCTACACTCTTCCATTGTGTCATCTGTGTGTGTGTGTGTGTGTGTGTAGCATTCATGTGCACTTGCACACACACACACACACACCGTCATCTATAGTATCACAGGTGTTTGACCTGTTCAGTTAATATTTTTACTTGTGTGTGGAATAATGCCAGCAACCCATTCAGATATGAACCTTATGATACAGTAATGAGTTATACATTATATAAAGTTGTTTTTTCAAAGTGCTGTTTATCCTGTAGTAATTTATTTTGCAGAGATGTTCATAAATCCTGATCACTGGTTTATAATAAAAGATTTGTTATAAATGAAAAACACAAAAGATAATATTCATTTTGATGGTGGTAGCAGCTTTTTAATATGAGGCGCAGGCAAGACTTCTGGAAGCAGGGGGAGAGAGGAGTGTCATGTGACAGTCTGTGAGAGGGATTCCCAGTTCTGTAGGAATTTTCCTATGATAAATGTGCTGATGCAGGCATGTCTTAACAAAAGTGTTGACTGTCAGCTATGTGTTACCATGTTCTGGCGTTATTCATGATGGATACAAGTCCGTTCATTATCAAGTAGCATCACATTGTGAACATGTCAGTTTACAAGAAGGTATGAAGTAGTGAAATGTGTGACAAAGTAAAAAACTTGGCCTAGCATTCCAATGAAGCAGTGTGATGTTGCTGAAGATACAGCAGACCTCACCTCTTGAACAAAGTGCATACAATTGTTCTAAGCTGTACCTTCAGACATGACCACAACCAGTTGTAACACAAGGTAACATAACTGTTATCATGTGTCACATCCTGTTGTGTGTCAGTTACAAGGATAGATGAAATCAGTGTCAGTCTCAACACAACAATCCTTATTAGACAATATAGCCTATTTGTCTAATTGAACAGCTACATGTTTTGACCTAAATGAAGTCATCTTCATGTTCTTAAAATTTAAAAAACACTTTGAGGAAGATAATATATGATTAGGATATTTATGATCTTGATGTGTTCTGTGTATTGGAGAAATATTTCAGAAATTAAGGATGAGGTTGGAGCACCCATTCCTAGTCCTCCCCCTTTTAATGTGTTCCATTGTACTGAAAGTACTTTTGTTTTAATGTAGTGTCTGCATATATATATATATATATATATATATATATATATATATATATATATTACCTTCTTTATTTTATGATCAGTATTATTCAATATCAAGGTGTTTAAAATTGTATCAGGTAATTCATGTGTGTTATATGTATTGGGACTATCGAATGATGCCAGACATAGGTAATTTTCAAAGGGGATTTGTTTAATTTCATTTATAAGATTCATAGAATTCATTATATTAAAAGTAAAGGGAAGTGAGATAATGAATAACATACATTGTGACTTTATACCATGGAGTGTTTATCCAAATTATAATGAGTATAATAGGTGCTTATTTTTTGTGTATTTTGACCAAATCTTTGATTGTAGAAGTAGCAGTAAGGTATATTTTTCATTTTTGTTCTTTAGGAAATATAATTTTGCTGTTAAGCATACTAGTTCTTAGTTCTTTTGAAAGATAGTTGTAAGCTCATTATTTGCAATAGAAAAGTCATTCTTGTTAATGAGATCCTGTATCTTATCATGATATTTGCTAATTTTGATCATGGCTGTGGCTATGGCCATCTTGTCACTAAAGATTTCAGAGACACAAATTTAAAAATAGCATTTAACACCAGTAATACAATTGGTAATAAATTGAAATAAGGAGGAAAGATAACCAAACTACATGTTAAAAGAATGGTGTTGGTGAATGTACAGATTCTGACTGCGGTGCGAAGTATGTGGTACAGGCTCTCAGATCGTTTTCAGTCCATTTAAAGATCAATTAAATACATCTAACTTTTCCCAACACCCATGTGATAACAGACGTATGTGGGAAATATTGGAGACATTTTGGGAATATTATGTTTAGATAGAAAGGTAGAATTTTACTTACAGTATAAAATTATTATGTATGTCTAGACACTAAGAAAAATATCAGATAAATGAAAAAAATCACAGAAATGAAAGCCTAATATTCAGCGCAGTAGTACAGTATGACCTTAACAGACAATGGCCCCTGTGAGTATGATCAGTACCTTCCTCATGTAAACAGGTTGCAAACATCACGTAATCATTCCATTGTTCTGTACAGAGTAAAGCAGTACGGGAAACATGAGTACTTAAAGAATATAATTCTCCTAAATATAGAAAGTTTATATAACTTAATTATTATTATATATGTGTTTTGGGCCCCTTAACTGGGGAAGAAATAATAACTCATCCCAGGTGAAAACTTTACTTCTAGGAATGTGAATTATATACAAAAGAAAAGGAATCCTGCCACTGTTTTTTAAAATAATTCATGAGTTTTCAAGAATACACATGGTCTGATAACAAGTTTTACCAACCTTGTTTGTAAATTTTTAATGTAATATGTCTGATTGACATATTTTATTAAATTTTTATATTTTATTTTACATTCATTTACTTCTACTCTTCTTAAAATTTTATGAAAGCCTAGCTGTTATTCATCCAATTATATATTGTTTTCCACAATATGTTTTTTAAATTTTAAGAGCACTGAAGATGACTTAATTTGGGTCAAAACATGTAGCTGCTCAATTAGACAAGTAGACCATATTGTCTAATAAAGATAGTTGTGTTGAGACTGATGTTAATTTCACCTAGTTAGATAACTGCTTTGAGGAGCCAGCAGAGAGGTCCAGTTCATAGTGAATACTGTTCAGAAACACACACACACACACACATGTATGCAGCATAATGGGATGGTGCCACATATTGTGTAAAAATTACACTGTTTAGAAGGCCTGTGTTATCAAGTTGTGGAATTAGCATCATCACCAAGTAACTTTTAACAATCACAGAAACATGAAAAAATATGGTGCAGTAAGAAGTTCAACTGTCCATCCAGCCAACGTCATAATGTGAGAGTGCTGCCACTTTTTAGGAAGGATGTGGAATTTGTTTAGCTCACATATAAGCATTTCAGGACTTCACACTGAGATGTGTTGGATATTTGTGCACAAAACATTGTGAGTGGACACTACCTGTAGGGAAGTACACATTAAAAATGTACATGCCTACTGCCATACATCCATGATATAATTACTTTTTTGTTCATATATGTGAGCCAATAATTATGAGAGTTTCTTTGTTTGTCACTTGTTGCATGGAGGCTGTTGGAATCTTGACTTCTTTCCTTCATGATTTGCAAATTTTCTGTGGGATTAAAGAACTCATTCTTCCAAGCAAGCAGTGACATTTACATATTTCTGTGATCTACTTTAGTTCACATGTAACACAAAACCTGTTAAGAATGCTTACTTCCCCAAATTTTTGTAAATTTGCCTCAACTGGAACTGCTTTATTTAGCTTGAAAAGGAAATTCACTCTTGCGTGTTGTATGTTTGGCAACTACCTCTCTTATGAGCCCACTTGCCCTCAATGAGACACTCCTTGAGGGCAAGTGGATTCATGTCAATATGGAGCAATGTCAGAACATGCTATAATGTGACAGAAAGTTGTTACTGCTGTCAAACATGGTCACAGTAGCAGAGTCTTGGAAGGAGAAGCCCCCACAGAATTGGAAATTTCAGCCATGGTGTGTACATGCCACTCCCCTCTTTCCTAGCATGCAGATGTCTCTTCTTCCTCTTATGTTAATCATCAATAATTTGTTCTCTTCCCATTTTCAGATGGAAATACAATGAACCCTGCTTAAGACAGCCCCATTGAAGAAGTTAGAATAATTTAGTAACAAAATTTTCCTCTTATTATTGACATATATTTTGCCCTTCGAAGATGTTTCCCATGTAAAAAGGATGAAAATTCCACAACACAAGTTTTTTTACACATTTAGTAGGTTTTTTCATGAGCATCTTAAACTGTTTTCCGTTCATTCATTTTGTTTCCAACATCCAATGATGGCAGAACACCCTCAGTTCATGAAGTTAATCCTCCGTGTTTGTTTCTAGCATTAATTAGAGTTGCAGATAATTACTTCAACATTAGTCCATGGAAACTGTGGCAGGAAATTATATCACATTTTGACTGAGCTCTTGTCTGTTTCTACACACGTATTTGATGGTGCATATGTAATAAGCCGTGTGAAGAAGCATGTATTTAGTGGTTTGCATGGTGACTGTAACTGTTTTACTTTAGTTTAAATAATTTCAAGCACTCTGTGTGCAGAATTTTTTGTACTTTTTCTTTTTTTGTTCGTTTCCTGTTACTTATGTGTGTACAGTTTCCATTCTCTAGAGCCATTAATTATTGAACTTGTGATCAGCATGGTTTCTACATAAATTTCTGGCATAAAACATAAGCTGAACAAAGTTCTTGAAAAGCAGGGTATTATATAAGTGGTGAATGCCACTTAAAATGTTAGTGAAAAAAAATTGCTTAAGGACTTTATCTTTCTTTGTCAGTCTGTAATATAACACACATTATTAAGCTGGCCAGTGAACAGCTGAACTGGCTCACTATTTATGGAATAATTTCACTAATGATGGTAAACTCTTCATTCATATTCATGTGAGGATGGAAATAAAACACTTTCTGAAATGTGGGGGTTTATGTGAAGAATTAGGACAATGAACAAGTCCCAGTAATTACCCTTAAATTACTGTTGTAAATGAGATATGAGGTTCTTACTACAGTAACTGAAGATTACTATGTTCTGGGATGTGATGCCATATATTCTGGTAAATGTGTACAGATGTTGCAGAGGAACCTCCTGCCTTATCTTTGAAGTAGATGAGTGCACTCTGATAATATAATGGAGCCAGCAGGTTCCTCTGGAACATTGGTGCACTTATACCAGACTGTGTGGTGTCACATCCTAGAAAACTATATTTATTTTTCATGTATAAGTATATATATATATGCATTAGATATTGAATAAATTGTTTCTCTTGTGTATACCAGAGCCCTTATGCTGTTAACTTCGTATTCCTGTTCACCTTTTTTGTGAAGGTACCTTTTACCTCAGTATGTTATTTTGTTTTATATTTTATCATGAGTGACCTGTGTGTGTTTGTCATTTAAGTAAAGTATTATATAGACACCTGCAAAGTGGTGAGTGATGTCTTGGTATAGTGTCAACATTTGAGCCAATTCTTTTTGCTCCATATTGAGTACTGACGATGCAGTACTTGTTACTGTCTGTTGTGATTACGATTTGTTTACAAATGGAAGATACTTCTGCAGAAGTACATTCTCATGATTATTGTGTTCACAGTTATGTATGTGTTTGTGACTTATTTTTTATATATAATGGTGGACTTAATTGTATTCTGTGTATAGAATGAAATTTAAAGTTTTGTTTTTCTTTTTTCATGTCTTTTTCCTGTGTTTATGTGTGTGTTCTCTGTAAGTTAGAATCTTACCTTCATTGTACTATTTGTGGACATTTTTGTTCCAAGGTAACATAGGTGCTTTAGTTTTTATTAAGGCTGTATGAATGCCAACTTTTCAGGTGGTGGTTGGGGTTACCACCATTACAAATATGAAATTGATCTTTGCCAGTTTTTTCTCACAGAAAAAGTGACATGCTTTCCTATATTGTCTGCTGAAGCAGTTTTATTCATATGTGTATATTTATTGATGTTAAATAATAGTGGGTGTATTTTTTTTTTTAAGAATTGTTACTTGTATAATGGGTATGAATTTTTTTGGTCAAAGTTGAGAGCTTGATGTTGCGTTTCTTTTTTGTTTTCACACATCAGGAATACTGGTTTCTCTCTCTTGCTCTGTCTGTCTGTCTGTCTGTCTGTCTGTCTGTGGAAAATGGAAATACCTATCAGTATGGCTGTAAAGTTGGTGCAGTGTGACAACACTCCAGTGGTCCAACATAATGTAAATAGAAATGAAACATATCATGTGATGGGCCCATACGCTAACATTAGCACAACACTGTCGCCAGACAGACACTGAAAACAAACCAAGTATAATTCCAACAGACTGCTGCCAGCTGATACTGCTGTCATAAGTAACTCTCTGGGAAGTGGGTTTGTAATGTCATCACACACCATGCTTGAACATGAAATCTGGTAACCATGGGAACAGAGTGTGATTCAGTCTCTCAGATATTTTATATATCTGATACTGTCTGGTGATGTTATAATGCAGAAATTCAGTGAGTTTTTGTGGAAATGAAGTGTGGTTCTATCAATCCATGGAAACCAAGTTGTTACGTCTCCACAAACTAAACGGTGTCATTACCAGATTTCCATTGACATTGTGTGGAAACGAAGTGTGACTCCATGAGTCCATGGAAACCAGGTTATTACATAACCACAAACTAAACTTTGTCATTACCATGGTAACCTGTGTGTTACTCTATCACAAACCAGCAATTTAATTTTGGGTTGGGGCTATCAAACATAGTGTGATAAACCGGGTATGACTAAGTCAAACCAGAGGTAACCATAAGATCAGAATGTGAGTCACCCACTCATTCACCTACTAAGGGTATTATACAAGGCTGAAAAGTAGCACAAAATGTAGCAAAGTCTCTACAGCATTTGCAGGACAAGGTCATGGGTGCAAAAAAGTTAAGGCTGGCAATAGGAGTACTTGTAAGTTTATTGATGTTTTGTCCTGCTCTTTGTTTTTATTTCTATACATGTGGTGAGCAGTGAATTTGTAACTGGTGTGGGTATGGTGGTAATTAATGTGACACTGATATGTGTTAGCATTAAGATGTAAGGAAAATAAAGTAAGATTACAAGAACTTGGATAGTTGCAGTTAGAAAATGTCTGGCAAGTAGAGTTTTGTCTGAGTGGTGACCCAATTCAGCATTTGTTGACCATGTTCATAATGTATGTATTTTTTTTTCTTGTCTCATTTTCAAAGGTTAATCAGAAAGTAATTTTTTGTTCTTTATTTTGTGCTATTTACCAGTTAGGTGTGTAAACATTTAAATGGGGGTTTTTTCAGTCGGTGCTGAAGTACACTGTTTTTGTTCAGATACAGGACAACAGGATGTCAGCACTGAAGATTCCAAACAGCATTGCTGAAGACATGGTTATTTTTAAATATATTTTCCTTTGCTGTAAACAGTCTTCATCTACCTCTGAACAGAACATCTGTTCTTGCATGGTAAGTGTTGCTGTTCTTCCTGTGTAGCCACCAGCACACAGTGTTCAGCATTTCCCCATTATTCATGTAATGCTGTCATTGCACATTGTCTTTCAAAGGACCATACAAGAAAATGTGGTGTGAGGTCAGGACTACAGGGTGGGTGTGGCCTGGTGATATTTTTCATGGGGACTTACAGCGGCATGCATTCTAACTTCTTAGTGTTTCAATATAGCTGTCAAGAGTTCACTATATTTCACATGGGCAAGAAGTTCGTGTATAACATCTGTCTTATCCAAAAAGACTGTAGCAATGATTTTTCCTGCTGGTGACACATTCTTTGAATTTATTCTTATTTGGGAATGTTTTGTGCTTCCAGTCCTTCAGTTGCTGCTTGGAGTCAACTTTATAATGGTTGACACAGGTTTCATTACCTGTGACATTTTGTGACAGAAAACCCTCACCTCTGGTTCTGTGGTGATGCAAAAGATCAGAGGCTGTTGCCTTCCTTGTGTCTTTGTGCACATCCATCAGGGCACAGACCTTGTTATAGCCAAGCTCTTCAGTAATTGCCGTTACTCTGCCTTTACTGATGGGTGGGGTGAATGATATTTCATCTCTTCTTATGCAGTTCTTGCCTCATATCAGTCCTTGAATCCAACATATTTTTGGGCATTACTGCAGTGCAGGTGGAATCATTGTACAGTTTGTCATGATGTTCTGCTCATCCTATTTCAGATTCTTTAATCCACTTCACCCACTGCCATAGAGTGCCCAGGTATACAGTTGCTTTATCATTTACTTAAAATGAACAGTTGTTTATACAAATAATTTTCTCAGCCTCAGCAACCAAGAACTTGGTCACTGCTCATTTTTTTAAACACACATGAATCTCAGCCATTTTAGAATTAACTGTTGTGCTGCCAACTGTTGAGTAAAACAGTTGAACATACCAGAAAATGGGCCTGAATGTTCAAGGTTTTGGCGATGTAGTTACTGTCATAAAAAGAATGAATGTAAGGACATAAAATGTATGAGACATTTCTCTCTGACTGTCCTTCATATCTTACCATATCTTTTCTTCTTTTAGCACATCTGAATGTTATGAAATCTTCCTGGTAGTGTATTACTTTGGTATGTTTATTGGTAAATGCAATAAAGAATAGTTGTGTTTGGCAGCTATAAATTTAGCGATGTTGATATGTATCACATTGGGCAACATTTCTCCTTTTCAGTTTCATAAATGAGGCGTGGGTTAGATATTGGTTTTCTGTGACATTCATGATCAGTTATCTTGCTTACCGGTGAAGGAACAAAGCAGAACAGAATAGAAACTACTGCTTATTCTTCTACTTGTTCTTCATATTTTTCTTCAGTGTATGTTTTTGTTAAGGATTCGGGTCCGTTGGGATGTGATGCATGTAGACTATGTTGTTGCTTTCCACTATTCCAAAGAGAGTGTTATGCATAGACACATCCCAGAAGACATGAATCTGCAACAAAACTGTTGTGGAAACCTCACATTGTGCATGTGTTTTTCTTATACATATGACTCATAGTGTCACCAGATTCCACTTTTGGGAAGGTGGTCACTGCCTACTTAAAAAATGGTCTGAGAAGACCAGCCTTCATCTCATTTCTTGTTTAATACTTTCATAGGATGCAAGATTTCAGGTTATCGTGGCTGTCACTATTAAGAGTGCATTCATCTGGGATGTGTTGCACTGTAGTTTGATCTATATTTAACAATGCTGCTTCCATTCACAGGGTACAAGAAGTGAGTTGAGCTGGAAAATGGAAGCTCATGTTTGATCACCCCCTTACTTCTTTCCCTAGATACAAATTTTTCCACTCATTTCACTTTTACCATGAAGATGGAGGCAGCAGGTACTTAAAAAATGTTAGTAATCTCTATCATACCACACAGTGTCACTTTCCAGAAGACCAGCTCTCTATAATGTCTTAGTTTCAAATGTGTGGCTGTACTGGCACTGTAGTTAACAGTATTTGTCAGATAGGTATTTACAGTCATCTTCTGGGGGTGAGAAGGGACCCTAATATACAGGGACACAGTGATATTAGCCGAAGAATGTCAGGAATTGTGAGTCGGTGTGTTTTATGAAGCAGGGTTAAACAGTGAGAGATGATGTAACATAGAGAATTTACATGTAACAAAGTAATTATATTGCATGAAGTTTTAAACATGAAATGCTTGCATGTGGGAAGGTATGAAATTTTTAGTGTACATTGTTCTTGTGTGTGAACTACCGAAAGAAATGTCAAATAATGTAAATAGCTAAGATTGCATGCTGTGGTAGTAAATTTGTAAAGCTGATAGCAGAGGGCTTGCAACAGTAGACATGCTCAGTTAAAGTAATGTTTTCATCCTGCCATGACTCACATGAAACAAAGAATGTACTTGTATAGATAAGTTGGTTTTTTAAGTACTTATTTGCAGATTTTATATAGGATTTGGATGTTATGTTGTAAAGTCTCTTATACGTAAATCTATATATTATCATCCTATAAGTGTCATTCACCCACCATTCATGTATAGCAGTGGTTCCCAAAGTGTGCTGTGTGGATCTCTTGGGATCTATGATCAGTTCCTAGGGGATCTGAGGCTACTTCGAAGTTTGCTTATTTCTTAATTGAAGTAATAATGTTTCGTCTAAAATATAGCAGAATTTGTTCAAATGGCAATATGATTATTTCATACAGCCATTAGAATAGCTAACTAAGGAACTTCCTGTACCCACACAGCAAGCGACATTCCATTTAACTAAGGTAAATCATGTAACATATTGTTATGTATGCTACTAGTATGTATCTACCTAAAATCATTTCTGAGATATAAATGTTTAATTTTGGATACCTATTACCTGGACACATTATATTTACATGAACAAAGATGTGAGGATCTGTGGTTATTTTTGCATGCTGAAAGGGGTCCAAGCAAAAAAGTTGGGGAAATACTGATATATATATAGTATGTGTACCAATCATTTAAAACTGGTGAGACTGGAAGTTCTGACTGTAGTGAGTCAAGATCACAGTTTTCAGGGAAGTAACATCATGTAGTTTGTAGATAGGTACCAACATTGCAGTGGAATCTTTTTGGAGGGCACAAAGGATAGAGACATTTACATAAGCAGCATGTTCCTCCAAGACGCTGGGACCCACATACTTGACATCACATCCCAGAAAACCATGATCTTTGACTGTAAGTTTCTCTCACAGGTTGTGACATGTTATTTTGTGCAAGTCCCCCCCCCCCTTTTTTTCCCCCCCATGTCTTGCAGAAGAGGTTTGCTGTCTTTATTTGCATATAAGATTTGAACTGTCTCAGATGTTTGAATGTTGGAGCTCAAGTAGATGTTATTGTGCCTGAAGTTCACTTTCCTGATATGTGAGATCCCACTTGCTAAATTTAAATAGATCAGAATATTAAAAAATGGGTGTTTTGGTAAAACTAAATAAAATCACGTGGTGGATAAATCATGTGGAAATAAGTGACATATCTGGAATGCCAATTTTGAAAAGCAAGTTTCTCTTCCTTGTTCTGAGGACATGCGAAGAACTCATGTGAGCAGAAGAAGATGACATCTGTCAAGGTTTCCCACTCTGTACCAGTTGCTGTTATATGCTACTCTAGCCCCACTGGCCTGTAGTTACTAGCCCATTGTGCTTGTTGCTACAGAAGGTCATCACATGCTTGTCACTGTCTACATTCATGTGAGCAGAGACAAGTGGAAAATAATGCAGGGAAGTATACTGGAATTGCAAGTGTAATAGTTTGATGTTAGATGGTTCGATGAGAGATACTTGTGTGACCTCAGTATAGGGTGCAGAATTGTACATTGTGTAAGATTTACCCAATGTAGTTTTCTTTATGAATATGAAAAGGAAAACGACCTTAATGGTAAATATTTTGGCATTCTGGGGCCTTGGTTTTCTCATTTCTGTGAAAAATCATTGCTTACTCTATTGTATATAGTCAGAACCAACAGTGAGTTGTTAACATTGTTTGTTGTTACAATGTGCAGTTGGCAGCTATACTGCTTTGTGACTAATATGATCATCTGATTGCATTTGGCACTTAACAGCATTGTCAGCTGTGTGCCATTTAGTGCCATCACTTCCTACACCATACAGTTGAAGTACTGGTACTTCATATATCAGGTCCCTTTTACTTACTTTTTTTCTTCCATTTGCATATCCCAGTAAAAAAGATTGTTATGAATATCACAAGTCTTGTCACCGAAACACGTAATGCTGTCAGAGAACATCAGTCACCATGTGAAGGTAATCTGTGCAGTAATTGTAGCTGTAGGTGACTGGCACTGTTGGTACACCAAGAACTAGGGAAGTCACATATCAGCATTATTGCATATAAAGTTAAGTTTAAACCTACATTCCATTATTGTACTTCTTGTTTTCAATGTAACACTGACTGTTCCTGAAATGCAAACTGCCATCACCCAGAATTGTAAGGGTATGTGTATTTGAGTGTACATAATGCTGTGTTTTGTAAACATTTTCTTACATAAGTAATGTAGTGATGTAAGAAAATCTTTGCCTTGATTGATTATGTAGATCAGTCATACTTGTACTGCTGATTACAAAGGCTGTCTCTTAATTCTGGTAAACAGGAATTTCAAAATGTACTTTGAGAATTGTGTTTTTTGAAAAGGAATATTGTGCCGATGTGTCATTTACAACCTCATTGTTGTTTATTCATTGTTCACAACATTATTTTTATAAATGTTTACATTGTAAGAAGCATTCTTCTTTCCCTACATAGTCTTGATTTATGGTTGTGATTTTTGAGCTATATCATAGCTGATTTATGTCCACATGTATAAGTGGTGTATAAATCTGTTACATAAGGAAATAAGTCATAGTTTTTGCTTACTGAACCCCATACACAGCAAAATACCTTTGATTTGACATCCAAGAATTCAGAAATCATGATAATCTGGAGGAGAGTAGTCCCAAGAGAGGAAATTTTGCTTTTTGTCAGGAAAAAGCTTCATCACTAAAGCGTACATATCTAAGGAAAATATTCAAAGAGGCCTCAAAGAGTGTGTGCAGCAACTGCTGTGGTATCTACTGACTCCCTGTCTTCTACTCCAGTAGCTGCTTCAACTATACATACTCCAGAAAACACAGAAAATGACCCTGATGACCCTGAACCAGCAGATGGAGATATCAAAATAGAATACTCCTCTGATTAGTTGCACATCTCAATTACAGGTAAAGGTAATTCAGTCCCATTACAGGCCCGAGGTGCCCAGAGGGTTCCAGGAAGTTAAGGTTCCCAGATTATGTGTCAGTGGCCCAGAATGGTGGTAAGGTTGTCAGCCTTACGCATTGGTCATTTTTAACCCCAGGAAATACTACTGGTACTCATTTCTTTTAGAGGATGAGTCAACACCAGGGCCATAGTGCTATCGGAAGGATTATGTCAATGAAAAATTCCAATGACACCATCTGGAATCGAACCAGCAACCTTCCGATTTGCAGCGCAGTGCGTTAACCACTGTGCTACCGTGGTCTCTCAAGTACAAGAGCAGTAACAAATGTTTCCCTGTAAGAACTGTGTCAGTATACATACAGTCTGATAATGCACAATATTTAATAATTCAATACCTGTCTGGTCCCTTGCAAGTCATATTGATGGACTTTTTCTGTAGTTGTAAGTACATTTTATGTGATCTTGCAAATACCCCTAAAACTGTTGTTTCCTGCTGAAGCAGCCTTTTTCCATAATTAAAGGCAAATACAACCTTTAATTTTGTGTGTTCTTGTTAAACAGTACACTTCATATCTCTACATATTTCAGTACATGATATCATTGTCAGGCACAGCTTTTACGGTTTTTTTTTTAATAGAAGACTACTACACATATAACAACAAGATCACTACACATTGCATCCAACACCAGCCAATGGCATGGTAAATGAATGTACACACAGGTCTAAGAAAATACTTTGTTAATGTAATACATGAGTATCTACAAGTGTGCACCCAAGAAGACAAATAACACTGACGTTTCTACAAGAAAATGCCCCAGAACCATGGATAGGTAATTGACCAACTCAAAACCAGTGGGAAAGTTTAACAAGATGTAAATTTTAAATGCTTCAGTGTCATTATACCACGTTAACCATCAGGACCAACAACCATAAGTGACTTTAGTCTTTACGTGTTGTATGTACATATTTCTTTTATCCTATAGTCAGTACATTGACATATCAAAATTTGAAAATGCTATACCTGAGGAAGTTTCTTTGTACTGAAACATGTAGCAAGATAATTATATTGTTTGCTTAAAATACATACAATTAGAGGTTTATGTGATGGAATAGCCTTGTTTTTAACATAATAATAAGAGCTGCATGGAACAGAGTCCTTCCTGAGAAGCCAACAGGTCCTCCATTAGTCAAGAAATTTCCCACATTTTATGGAACTTGAAGGTTTGTTACCTCGTTCACAAGTATCTGCCACCTTTCCTTATCCAAAGCCAGAACAATCCAGTCCATGCCTTCCTATCCCACTTCTTGAAGATCCATTTTAGTATTATCCTTCCATCTACACCTGTGCCTTCCAAGTGGTCTCGTATGGTCACCTGTATGCATCCCATCTCTCCACCATGTATGCTCATGCCCCGTCTATCTCATTCTTTTTGATTTGATCACCTGAATAATATTTGGTGAGGAGTGCAGATCATAAAGCTCCTCATTTTGTAGTATTCCTCAGCACTGTATTCTTGAACACCCTCAGTGCAAGAAACCAAGCTACACACCCATACACAAGAACAGGAAAAATTAGAGCTCTGTATATCTTGATCTTTATATTTTTGAATACAAACTGGAAGACAAAAGGTTCTGCGCTGAATGATAGTAAACATTCCTATACTTCATCCTGCTCTTAATGTCTTCATGAATGAAATTTTGATTTGTTAGGATTGTTTCCAAATATATGAACTGTTCCACCCTTTTAAAGGCTTTGTTTTGTATCTTTATATTGTGATTCTGTCCTGGATACTTGTCACGAGACATGATCATGTACTTAGTTTTCTCTGCATTTACTTCTATACCAGTCTGCTTACTGGAGACTACCAAAGCTTCTTTGTTCTTCCATATAGCATGCATTCTTCTGCCTTGTTTTCGATATATTTGTAAATATTGAGGTAAAAGCAGGAATTGTGTTATCACACAAGTAGACTGACCCATTCGTGTATTTTTTGGCAATATATGGTAAGATCTGTGGCAGGCATGGCTGTGCATATTTGCTGGTGTGTCTTGACCATGACAGTATACAATTATCCTTGGTATTAATACTAGGCATTCTCATAAGATGTGGAGGTAGCTTGCGTGTTTCTGTCCTTTTATTTCCAAAATGAATACATGCTGTGTGCAGATTAAAAATGCAATCCATTTGAAGCAGGCCATTAAATGCTGACACAAAGGTTTAACACTGCTTGGTAATTTTATTTTAAGCCATTTCCAGTGTCCCTTGTGATATCTAAACTGTTACTTGTAAGTCATTTTAGAGCCAACATATTGGGATTAGGTTTGTTGTTGTTTATAATATGTATAAGAGTAACATAATATTTGACAAGTTTCTTGTTGTCATTCCTGTTGTTTGTAATACAGTGAGTTCTTGAGCAAGCAGTTCTGTGGATCAGACTTAACTATCAGTCAGCGCAACTTTTCATCCTCTAGTTTAAATTATGCTGCATAATACAGGAATGTGTTAGTTTCAAATTGTTTACTATTGTACATAATTGGTTATACAACAGTGATAGGTCACATTAGTTTTTGCTGCTTTTAAAATGTAATTAACGCTTAAGAATTTGTATATATTAACATTGAATGATTTTATATATAAATGTTATGTTGGATGCTTTGCATTATCCAGTATATGCAGGGTTTTAATAGAAGGCTCACAGATTTGTCATTGCTTTTCATACATAACGAGCAACATTCGATGTGGTTGCCTTCCTTATCAGTACCACAGTGTGGTATGTAGTAGCTAAATCTGTAGTGAATAAACAATGACAAAATTGAAGATGGCTCGTATGATTAAAGAAAGGAATTAAGATTTGAACCTTACCTTAAAACTATAAGTACTTTGGCCTCCGTACACGTCAGCAAGAGTTCCAGTAAATTTCATAATGTCCTTGGGTGTTCTCTGTTAGGTATGCAGAAGGAAACAGGAAGCAGAACAGTAAGGCTTGTATATGTATAGAAGACTAGTAGTGATGGTGGTTGGGATCAAATCCAGATTATTTTTAATACTGAGTTACTACACCACAAACAATGGTTGAGCATGTAAATCACTTCTCATGCATCCCTGCAGTAATGGATTGCTAAATAATTAATATTACATAGTTTGTTGGGAAATTTCCAAATTATGGGATATTTGTTTTGACTGTCTGTATGCACTCATTCTACCATGGTGGTGTTAACTTGTATATTGTCAACTCTGTCCACATTGATTTCTTTTACCTTCATCTCTGTCTCTCTCTCCCCCTCCATTCAGGGTTCACCTAGCTGTATATAGCGCCTTTAAATGTGCCTTTGTACCTTTCTGTTTAAGATTGCTTCCCTGCCAGAAATGTGTTTTTCACTTTTCTCCTTCAAAGATACACACAATTCCTTTTTGTCTTATTGCTGATTTCATGTAAGGCAAAAAGAACTGGCCTACACTGCTACTGTTTAGCAGTACTATACAGACTTCATCTCCTCCCTCTGTCTTCATTTATATTTTATTGAGGTCAGTGAACAAAAGTCTGTAATCTCTTTTGTCTTTACACACACTTTCCTTTTAAATTTCTGTAAACTCAGTTACTTAGAAGAGCTCAGTCACGTAGCATATAGGTTCTACAGTCTGTCTGTACGTTTTGTTCTGTTATTGCTGTTGAATGTAGTGAGGAGTATCAAAATTTCACCTTAATGTTGTCACCTTGTCTCATTTTTAACCTTATGTCATCTGGTAGGCAGTTTTCAGGCCCTTGCTTCCATGAGACTGGTGGCCACATTTTCACCCACTTAATTGCTTTTCTATTTCAGAGGTGGAATTCTGCATCATATAGTGAAATTACCTGGCCACCTCTTGAGACATGGGCTGAAGTTAGAGACGTGACTGTACTACATGGTATTACTGACTGCCAAGGGAAGGCGTGCATGAACTCCTTATTCAGCCACCTTTCATATGAAATGTAATTCAGAGCCTTGTTTCTTGTGAGTTTTTTACATTAAAAAGCAGAACAAGGTAAATGAAGAAGAAGGGTGTGGTTTAAGGCAGGTGTAGTTGTGGTAGCAGGATAGTCCGTATAGGAATTGTGGTGGACAGAATGACAGTGGTACAGGTTTCTCAGAGCATTGAACTTTCCCTGTCAATTTTTGATACACAATGCCTCGTACTCATGTCTTATAAATCGCCAGTTCAGTAGGCTGCCTTACCAAAGGAATTTTTCTCATTCCATTTATCAATTTAAAAAAAGAATTGTTGGTTTGTAGGTAAGATTTGGCTCTTTTTTGTTATATTTGAAGTGTTCATAACTTGAAACTGTAGAAGTGATGAGCACCTTGTTTGGTTCATGTTACAGTTTTTTTGTGAGGCATTAACAGTTCTTAATAGATACTACTGTTTAGTGTGTTAATTTAATCATTCTCTTTCAATGAGTTTAAATCGTAAGGGTCCATCCGGTGTGTACATTGGGTGAATTCGGTACTGCAACTTTTCATAATGGTACTCAATCCTAAATTTTTGGATTGTCTGAAACAAAAATACAGATTTGTATATGAACATTTAGTCTTTCGCTCTCCTTAACATTGAGATGTATATGCTGTTTGTTTCTTAATTAAATTGTGTACCACAGAAGTATTCACTCAGTCACATTGAATGTACATTAGAGAGATGAAATCTAATAATCATGTTTAAGCCTTTCAAAATAATTATGACATGTGACGAGTAAATTTGGAGCTTTTATTGTGACTAGGATGGTGCGATAAGTAATTCTTACAGTAGGCTTCATCTGATTAACCTTTATTAAAAGTTGTTCTGTCATCAGTAATATGGATTTTCCACCATGGGTTTTGTAGCTGAATTTCTGGATTCCAGCTAAAGTCTGCAAATATATTTTTATTTAGGTTGTTGGTGACAAAATTGTACTGTTATGGAAATGGTAACAAAATTTAAGGTTCCTTAAAAAACAGGGAGCTGTTTGTTATCTTCTCAAATAGTTTCCTGAATGCTGATGCTAGCTTTCCCCACTCTTCATTACCATCTGCATTCATTATGGAGTCAGTTTGTGCCCAGTTAGTTAATGGCATGGTCCATTCCTTAGATCAAGTAGTCTGTCACCAGATTCTCACCTTGGGAGACCCAGGTACATTGGAGTACCACAGGGACAACTCTTTCTCCAAACACTGTAGTCTTCTGCCAGTTACCATTCCACCATTGCCCCATATTCGCCTGTCATAACAGTAAGCCATAATACTGTGGGATTCGCTCTCCCCCACTCATAGACCTTAGATAATAGTGTAAAGAGAATCAACAGTGACCATTCATTTACTCATGCAATTAAAAGTACTTGAAACAAAAAGTAATGATAGCAATACATGTGTGTCATTACTATCTGTATTAGCCTTAAATACAGGTAGGGAATGTAAGCATGTTTAACCATTCTGCCTCATCCACCCTATTATTGTCCCTGGATTATAACATTTTTGTAACTTTTTTCAAGAGAAATACTGAAGATGGATGTGTTTCACATGCACATTTTACACATCAGTTTTCTCATTATCTTAGCTACACATTTACAGTTACTTGTAATTAATATCTCAAATGACAAGATGTTGATCATGCTCATTATGTTTCTGTTGCTATGTGTAGGTCATTGGCTGTTCCTTTGCCCTTGGCTCATTCCTTAGAGAACATAGTCTCAGTTATAAAGATAACAGAAGGATATTATGATAGGTATGTAAGTCTATATGTAAAGTGTCTATTATTTTAGTCTAATTTTAACCAAAACTGTAATGTTTTGATAAACTTTAGTCAAAATTCCAATTTTTCTCACACATTTCAGTCATGTAGTTACAGTAATAATATAGTCATACATAAACTGTATTCCTTTGACTATAGTATTACAGAACTGTATGCTGCAGTTGAAAGGCGTAGTAATTTACGTGTTTTCTACAGGGGAGAGAGAAGTGTTTTATTTAACAATGCTGTCAACTGCTGATGTAGCATGGATGATAGATTAAATATGAGTATGGAGAATTGGTGGAGTGATACTGATACGGGTATTCCAAAGTACCTGGAGAAAAATCTGTCCCAGTGCCACTTTTTTCACCACAAATTTTACATGGACTGACCCAGGATCGAATGTGAGCCTCTGCAGTGAGGGACCATTGTCTAGAAACCTGAGCCATAGCACAGCTTGTTTTGTAAAGTTTGTATTGGCATTATAAACTTAAATATGTACTGGCATATAATATTATACCCAACCTTAGCAATGACCATCTGGATCTCCAGATCTGCAAAGCGACGTCCTAGACACATTCTTCGACCATAACCAAAAGGCAGGGAAGCAAATGGATGGTGACCTTGTTTGCTTTCAGGGCAGATTTTAAGCCATCTCTCTGGTATGAACTGATCAGGCCGTGGGAAGTACTGGTCCAAGTTGCTGATCACATAATGTTGGAACACAACCTGTGTCTGAAAATCCACGTTCCAGAAATTAGCTGGCTATGGCTTTTAAAAAAATAATTTTTAATTATGGAAAGATGTAAAATTAATTTCTGTTCTAAGAACATGATCTTACTCCTTTTGGTATCTGGTATCCTGCTATAACTATGTCTCTTGTCATGCACCTTCCATTGCCAATTACAACTGGATACATTCTGAAACAGGAAATACTATTTCCATTTCAAGCAGCAAGTTAGACTGGAATAGGAATTTGGATTTCTTTGTTTATGTTGTTCTGCTCTGGAACAAGTAAATTTATTGATAGGTTGGCTGAGGGTGAATGTTTGAGTGAGACTTTAACATTAAATAAGACTACATCATTTATCATTTATGTTTTAAACTGTACTATGTTTATCGTTTGATGTGGATGGAGAGATGTAGGATATGTCATGTTTTTCAATTATAAACCACAATTCTTAAGAAATCGTTGCTTGTGAAGAATTTTAAACAATAGATAGCCACAAGTGTAAGGCATGAGGTTAAGATGGCAGTGTATATTGATCCCTTAGAAATGTACTAGTGGTCCAGAAAATCTACCAAACTGTGTACTGTAAGTATCTGGATGATAGTGATCCAAGAGGGCTGGTTGTGATATCCAGCTGGGAGCTTCAGAGCAGAACTGGACTTGCGGAAGGAAGGGGAGTAGTAGGAACCCATGTCATATGGTCCAGTCTATATTCTCCACAATTCAGCAGAATGTAACTTCAGTAAAACCTTGACTGCATATACAGTGTTTCATTCATTTTGTGTTCAGAACAAGATGTTTCAAGCTGTAGGCAGCATTAAGATGAGACAGCTAGAAAATTTCCTTACAAACACATGTAAGCCACACAAGAATATTTTTGTCGATCACTGTAGAGTTGTGGGTTTCTGTATTGAAACAGTTTTTTTTAAGCTTAGGTTCAATGATTTAACAGTATTAGTTGGTCAATGTTGGTAGGTGTGTGCACACACTTAATTCCCCCACCAGGCCAGTTTTGGCCTCCTGCTAACTACACTCGTGTTTGTGGTAGTGCATGGAGGTATGCTGTATATAGTGGAATCATAACTTCCAGCTACATTTTTAAAATATTTCATTCATGAGTGTAGTAGTGCATGGAGTAGTACTTCAGATAGTATTTGGCAGTGTAGTAATTAGACATCCATGATTTTTAAGTCCTAGGTGAAGGCACAAATTTTAAACTTACAGTGTGCCACACCTGACATTTGTTGCCAGATATTCACCGAGGAGGCCTGAGTTGAATTCCAGGTATTCCATGTGGGATTTGTGGTGGATAAATTACCACTGAGTGAGGTTTCTGTACAAGCACTTACGTTTCTCCTTGACTGTTATTATTCCTCTGTTGCTTCATACTTATCTGTCTTCAGGGGCTGTAAGAATAGACCACAGTACCAAGGGACCCAGTCTGACCACACAGCTACAACTGTAATATGGCTTGGTAAACACATTTTTTGCTGTCAGATAAATATGATAAATATTTGAAATAGCTGAGAAAAGAAGAAAGGTGTACTGGCACAAGTACCCACACTAAGAGAGTGACAGTAAGTACAGTGCTTCGAAGTACCTCAGGGTCTCCTTAATGCATGCTTTAAGATAACTGAGTTTCTCCAAACGTTGAGCTGTTAATGATGAGTCATGTGATGGCAGAATTTTCCGGATTTCATCATACAGGATTTCCTGCTTTTCAGGGTGCTGTGACAGTTGATACAAGATTGATGCTACTGCTGTGGATGTCTGTGTGAATTACAGAATGAAAAATTTATAAACCAACATAATATTTGTCACAGTCATTACAGTCTTTAGCCTGCCACAATATTAAATTACATACAAATGTAGCCTTCAGAAACTAATGTGTGGTGAGGTCCACTTTAGAGCATTGTCAGCTGGAGTGCACCACACACACACACACATGTCATAATGTAGTGTAATGTCAGCATATCCTACAGTACATTTGTTGTTTATTTTAGAATAAAAGAATTAATAATTACCATTCAAACCATTAACAGGGGATTTCACAAAAGATTGTATAAGTCCTATAGTATGTCAAATGTGCATGCATATTTCTGTTTTACAAGATGTTACATATGTTTATTTGCAGTTTTTACTGTTTTGTATGAAATCAGTCTGTATTCTTAACCTGAATCAAAACCTTGAACATGAAAGAGGGGTTCCTGTATGTGGTATGTGTCATTAGGTACATTTTATCTATATTTTAAATTCTCATTGCCATGATGCCAGAATGTTAGGCCTGCAGCAGCCATCTTGATTCACTGTACCATAGTGCCAACCTTGTGTATGATATCTTACTGTGTCGATGCCCACAAGGAACATGTCGAGTGCCAGGATGCAGGCTGTCTTGGGATCAGGATCCAGTGCCAGAATTCTCTGTAGAAGGGAAGATTCATTGTCCACCTGAACAGTTCCGCGAGAATGCAGATGTTGCATTGCTCTACTGATGTGCTTCATGGAGATGCTGTTAAGATAAACACACTCTTAACACAATATTTCTTGTTAGCTGATGTCAGAGCTACGTCAAGATGGGAAATTCTGAAACATAATAAAAATTATGAGTTCCTTGAACCATTTTTGAGATTCAAATATGAGGCTGCACACTAAAAAGAAAATTACATAACACATGGACCCTGGCAACATAAGTCAGAATATTGTGTAACTTCAACTGTCAGAGTTTAGCAACATTGTACATTGAGGCTCTTCTAGCACATTGACATCCTTAATAACCAAACATCTGTAAGGTATGCCGAGATAATGGAATAACCTCAACCATAACACAGTTATATCCAAGAAGTTATAGTTACTCAGGTAGGCTACGAAGGCTGAAGGAAAATATTTCGATCACTGAGGATAACAAACATGTTTCTCAACTCTGTAGGGCTAACTCTTAAAATGTGTGAGTATTTTTCTTCCTACAAAACAGCCATGTGAAAATACTTTACAAATTTCATTTTGCTTCAGTAGGGTTTGAAGGAAGAAACTAGAAACATTTAAGTTTTTATATTGATTCTACTAAAAAATTCTCAGCACGCCTTCCTTCGGAGGGGAAGAAAAGCCGTCGGTCCCATGTGATAGATTTGCGGCTTGTAAAAGATCCCTAAATTTACGTGGAGGTCGAAATTTAGGCAAAATTACTACCGGACATCTTTCTCACCCACAGTTCCACCTTTCGCTGCTAGGATTTCTCGCATCGCTGAGGATGCAGAGGCACATGGCAGCGAAAGTGGGAACGTCAAAAGGCGGGGGAAAGCAATGGCAAACTACCCTCAAGAACTTGCCTAGGATGCAGTGTGCCAAGAACCACATCGGTTCCATAACTGGGCTCTGTTTCCTGCCGGACCGGCCTCTAGGGCTGAATACAAATGAATGAATTGATTCTACTCACTCAGTAATTGTGTCAAGTGCATTTATGTATTTCTTCCATGTAGGTGTACTGAAGATCCTCCAGAATGGAAACTTCAGTTCAAGGGCTCCAACATTTGAAAAGAATGTTATGACAGCATCTATTAATTGTTGTGTCTCTGAAGTGGAGCTGACAACAATTTCATCCATGCAGCCCAAGCGTATATCTAGAGCCACTCGTGCAATTGCTGTTTTAAAAAAAAAAATAGTATATAAATCCCTACATCATGAAAATATGATGCTGTGGGATTTCAGGAGAGAGAAAGTGTGCCAGTGTTTCGTAAGTTAAATGTTTCTTTCTGAAATAGATATTTTACATTTTGGCTCTTAAGTTCTATTGAAATTGTACTTGTACTAATATGTTACTTAATTGCATATTAGGTGGTGGTAGGAATTAGTGATGGCACAGACTGTTAATGCTGACCAAAATAGTTGCATGTGGCAGGTGTCATACAGTCATGTTTTGTCATATTTTACTTTTATTGAGATAACCATTGTAACAGGTGTGTTAATATTTTATGAGATATGATCACAGTCTAAATTGCAAAATCTGCAATTCTTACAGCATCAGTGGTGAGTATTCAGGTCTTCTTACCAGTTGATATGTCATCATATTCCAGCACAATCTAACATCATTTATTGTTTACTTAAGTTTTCAAACTTAATGGAACTCAAAGTGTATGTATTTGCTCTATATACTTAAGCTGCAGAATGAAATCACATGGATGGCAGCCATACCAGTGCTCAAGGCTTCCTGCTGTGTGCTTAGGATTGTATTACTCTCCAGTGCCATCTAGCTTACATCAACCACCCAAGAATACTTGCTGCAAGGGAAAGGTTATCACCACCAAAATAGCTCTGAGCAGATTTACTGGGTAATTGGAGGGAAATACAGACAAGTAAATTAGAAGAGGGTATGTCAACTCATGGGAATTATTTCTATGAGTTGAATGCAGCAAACAGAAGACAGCCACTTTCTTGACAAGATAATATAGCTTGGTGTTGCCACATAATTTATGTTGAAAATACTGGGAGGCTAGAGAAGGCTCATTAATAAAGAACTTCTGTGTTTGTAATCTGCACAAATATTATTTGGATGATGAAATGCATGCAACATTGTGATGGAAAAATCCGAAGGGAAGAGACCATGTAGGAGAGTTTGGTATACATGGAATGATTAAAATGTGTGACTATTATGTTGTCTGACTCTCTTGTAGGTTATGTTATTTGAATGCATTAGTAGTTTCTGTGTGCTTACATGGGTGACATACCTGTGCTTGAAACTTTGCCAAATAAAGAATGAACATGTAACTTCATTAACTGTTTTAACATAAAAAGGAAGGCTGGATATAAAGATGTGAATGGGATGAAAGAAAGAATGAAGAACAAATATGAAAGAGAAGAAACCCCTTGGATTTACAGTGGTTTTTACAATAAAATGAAATTGAAAAATGGGGTATGAAGGTAGGGACTGGATGCAACAGGATCAGTGTAGGATTGAATAATTGCTCTTGTGAACACAGCAGTGAACCTTCAGGTTCTAAAAGAGATAGATCCTATATTGACAGATTTAGTGAGTATGAGCTTCTGAAGAAGTTCTTCGTAGAGTTAGATAGACAGTTACTTCTGTAAGAAAATTTTGCTTCATATCAGCTGACACTTTGCCTTATTAACATACTCTCACAACACATGCTAACATTTCAAATAGGGAACTAAACCTTTGTTTACCTTGAAAGATGTAGGATGAATACTTACACTCCAAAGACCATTTATGAATCTCATTAAGAAAGTCATCTGGCACTTCCAGATTACTGTTCCTCACATTCTGTGCTCGTTTCACAAAAGCCATAGCTGTCTCCTCAATAGGCTTCACATAGAGCTTAGCAGTTCTTGGTTGCAGCATGATTTGCTGCACTCTGGTCCGAAATTTGTACCACTTCTCACCGTGTCTGTTGAATGTAGTGGAGATACTTAAGTATATCTGGTATCAAAATACACGTGAATTCAATAATTTACAAAACTTTTTTTCTTGCATGCAAGCTCCCAATAATAAAAATTTAGTTCCCACCTCATAGTAAACACACTATGCTTCAATTACAAAGACCAACGAAATGTCACAAGGACCAAACAGTTAATGTTATTTAGGGAAATGTCAGAGTTTATTGTCAGAATTGTATGAAACACACTACATTGTGTTAGCAAACTAAAGGGTAAAGCAGTCCTGTTACAGTTCTGGACAGGCCCAGAGGGTTCCAGGAAGTTAAGGTTCCCAGATTTCGTGACAACGGCACAGGATGGTGGTAGGTTGTCAGCCTTACGCACCGGCCGCCTTTACCCCCAGAAAATGCTCCTGGTACTCATTTCTGTTGGAGGCTGAGTCGACCCCAGGGCCATAGTGCGATCGGAAGGATTTTGTGTCAATGAAAAATCCACTGACACCATCTGGGATCGAACCAGCGACCATCCGATTTTTAGCACAGCACCTTAACCACTGTGCTACCGCGGTCCCCACGTGTTAGCAAAGTGCAGAATTTATTACCGTTACAACAGGAGGCACATATATTTACCACTGTGGGTTACTTCTAAAGCAGAATGGTTGTACATACCATGTAATTTGACTTTAGAGGCTGTCTATTTTGCCCAGTCTCTTTTTCTCTATACTGAAGGTGCTGTGTTTTCTGTGAGGTAGGAACTGAATATGTAATTATTATTTGTGTTAATGCCAGGCTTTAAAGAGATAATACAAAACATCTTCTGCGTTCTCAATCCTCAGATACCGAAATGTAATCACTTTCGGGATATTGATGTATCCAATGGCACAATGGTAGGAGGGAAGAGGAGCGGTTCAAAATAAAAAAGAGAAAAGTTTTTGATATTTTTGCGCATCTCAGCTTCCATTTACTTGTAGGTGTGTATGGAGCTGCTGCATACCATGTACTAAACATTTTGCAGATCGTGCTTCTCACACAGTACCCGATTTACTTGATGTTAATTGCTGCTGCCATACTTACAGCTATGCAGTTAAATTCTGTATTATCTTAATGTAATTAAATGTATAAACTTATCTGAATTAATTGTCAGGCTGTAGGATATATCTCTGAAATAACTTGAATTTCAGTTCTTCAGCAGAATTCCCCACTAAATGTATTCAGATTATGGTACTAAATAATCATGCTACATAACTGAAGAAGCAAAATCTGTGTTGATAACGCATATTGCAAATCTGCGTTAAACAGGTTGCACGTGTACACGGCTTGTATTGTGGCAGCTCTTGGGGTAGGATTCTGTCTCAGCCCGCAAACTTTCACCGCAGACCGCCGTAACGACGATCTTTTGCATGGATAAACTTGAGAACTACAAATGGAAGAGAAGGAAGTATAAATTTTCGAACAGGTGGCGCATTGGACCCGTTTATGAAGCGTGTTGGGCGTTCTCGAAATGAAAGTTTTCCAGGTTCTTGGATGGAGAGAAGTTCGTATTCTATGGGTCCCCGCATTTAACGCCCAAGACTTTCGGTTCGGGATTGCAAAAGTAATGTACTGTGTTGGACCGTTTGACGTGTGGGTGGTGTTGAGACAGTAGAATGTAGGATTACGTCATCTCTAGAGACTACAACATTAGAAATGCTCGATAATGTCGTCTTGATATTTACTGCATTACAAGATGTGCGCTTACGTGACCCTTGTTAAAGCAACATTGCGTGCGTGTATAGGAATTTAAGTTCGTTCCTATGTTTCGGAGGAAAGTCTTAACTGGCATACTATCCAACAAGGTGTGGAAACCGAGAAGACTTATCATTTGAGCAACAGCCACCGTGAATATTTAAAAACTTATTTAGGCGTTTGTTTCAGTTATGTATCTTGGTGACGGGTACAAAAATTGGAATTATGTTGTGGATATTCTGTACTGATCCACGTTAATTAACATCCATAAAATTTACATTACCAAAACAAGCTACTATTTAAACACGTAACTACGTAATTTCTTTATAAAACTAAGAACGATAAATATGTGTCAGTAGTTACGTATTCCATTAAGTTACAATTCAAAAGTATTGCTCAAAGCTGCTCCTATGTAAGGTGAAGCTAAAGTTGTCCCGGTGCACGCCATGAAATAATATAGGAGATAGAGGCGTAGTTCCACTCACTCTCAGCTTCAGCATTAGATGGAGATGAGTGGTCAGCTTTACGCGCTGGCTGTTTTACCTCCTGCTAGGACTCAGTCTTCGTATGTATCAGAATCTATTTCTCCTTCTGCTGCGTTAAATATTCAGCGCACAATACCAAAATTTTCTGTGTTAGACCTTAATGAATTCTGTATTTGGTATTGTATGCATTTTTGTACGATGAGATATTTATGTGAAAAAAACAAGCAGTTTCGATTTGAGCTTCGGGTGAAGTACGGAATGTATTTGATCATCACGAATCAAAATCTAGGTCGCTCGACGACAGTCAGGTTTAGATGCAGAAAAAAAAAAAAGATAATCGAAGTCTGTTGAGGAGTTCGGAAACGTCACCCGACTTGCCCATTTTGCAGTCCTTTTATGCATTTTGTTACGGACTCGTGTAATAGAAGTCATAATCGCCCTCCGCCTGATCACTGTCACGTAAATCGCCAAAGCTGCCACTTCCTTGTGAATGTAAGTGCTAACAGTTAGAGGAACAATCGTCATATTTATAGCGACCAAAAAATTAAGCAGTAACACATGACATAAAACCGAAATGTCAAACTTCCTTCATGGTTTTGTGTTTGACCTTCACCAACAACGACACTCTTTCACCTTCAGAAGCCAGCAATACGAAACGAGTCAGCTTCGCATACAGAAGGGACTAGAATCGAATACTGAATCTCAGTATTCACGTAGCTAGAGAAGCGGACGACCGCCCCGGGCGGCAGAGACCAAGGGGCGGGAAAATTATTATTTTAAATGTACATATATTGATTTTCTGCCCTCATTAAGTTTCATATTATTGACCAAAAAAAAAAAAAAGGACTGTAATTCAATGTTTATAATTTTTGTAAAATTCATAACTTTCTTAAGGGCAGCCATTGTGATTATTCGTCCTGAGCGCCAAAAAACTTAGCTGCTTCAGTACATCTAAATGTAGAACCGACTTAAAGCGCATTAATGCCTTTGAGATTTGAAGTTCTTACGATGGCAACTTGAAGAGCAGTCTACTGTGTTATGAGAGATGACACAATTTAAGCTGACAGAACTTTACTAACATTTCTGGAGAAATATCTTCCACTTTGAAGACAAAGGAAATATGTCCCTTCGAACAGGTCTATATCTATCAGACTATGCGGCGTCACATCCCAGAATACAATAATAATTTTTTTCCTTTTCTTTAACTTATATATATTTATTCTTGGTTTATGTAATTAGCTGAAAGGAGTTCGGGCGAAGTAGCGTCGAACGGTTGGATAATTAGTGAATAGTGAATTCCGAAGGCTACGGAAGGAAACGGTTGTGGCTTAATTTTCAGTCGCCTGAAAAAACTAAAGAATTTCAAGAAAAACATCAGGATAACTGGTCTGTAGACCGAGATTTGAACCTGATATGTCCATAGCCAGAAGCAAGAGTACTAACGATTCGATTGCGATATTCTTTGTTGTGCTAATGTCATGAAAACGCGAAGAGAAGGTGATTCGCCGATAGTTTGCGAAAGTAAATGTTTACTGACACCGTTTTAGAGGGTCGAGCAATAAACAATGAATTTGCAGACCTTTTGCAACTGGCGATAGAATAGTCACGCATTTAACCTTTTGACGCCTAATGTCAACTACAGTTGACGTGTCTCACCGCTAACCTCTAAAGTTGCATTTTATATATTTATTCAACAAATATAGGTACTGAATATGTTAAACATGGTATACACTCTCCGTTTTTTTCTCTTCAAAATTCAGTTTGTTTCATAATTATAACGTATTTGGTCCCTGTATTATTCACATTTTATATACAGGTGTGCTAAAATTAAAAAAATAATTCCGGCGCCAAAAGTTAATATACCTCTCTTTGTAACAGAAAACAGCGTACAAATAGTCTGTAAATACACTAACTGCTAAACTAAATATTATTGCAGGCTCCTGAGAGACTTAACATACGACAATTCTAGGACATACGGGACGTGCGGAAAGTGTTAAGCTAGGTCTTTTGGGATTTGATGCCCCTTACGACTGCTTACCTTATTTGTAATTCATCCAAATCAAATTTTTTTGTTGAGTCTGGAGTACATTTCTTTGGATATGACTGCTAACACCACGTGTTTACCAGCACACGTTCACTATTTTGTTTTTTACTTGTGTCAGTCGTTTATCTTACTTATTCTGTATATAAAGTGTTCTATTATAATCTAAACTACTCTATATAATAAATTACTTGTATTTACAGTGCTCGCCCTTTCTCCTGCTGTAACCGTGCAATCTCTCCCCCCCCCCCCACTTGGTTTCCCAACTTGCATTTCATTTTGTATAAATATTGCCTATTTTTTTCTTTGCGTTGTTTATTGTATGACAAATATGGTTGAAACCATTTTCCTCCATTTTTTTATCTTTAAATTTGTAGCTTATTCTCTTTGTCTATACATTGAGGGCAATTTCCTTTCTCTATACCTCTCCTTATACGTTGCAATTTTTAAATTTCCTACTTACACTGTACTATCCCATTTCTGTCCTTCATATTTCGACATTGTATACACAGCTCTCTTCTCCACTCTTGTTTCATATCCGAATAAGAAATTAAGAGATATCTCTTCTCTTATTTTCTCTATACTTTACTGTATTTGTATATCACTATTCCTAGTTTTAATTATTTGACATGTATGAGGTAGCTCTTTTATTCTTCCCCTCTTTCTCACTACCCTGATATACCTCAAATCAATTTTGTACAGCTCATCTCTTAGATTTATTGCCTATCCTCCCCATTTCAGATTTCCCTTCTGCCGCTAAGAGCAACGTTTTAACAGTTTCGTCTTGTTCCATGAGCCAAACAAATACTGTACCATAAATTTCCTATGCTACACAACATCGTTTTTTTTTATACTCTCTCTTCCAAATTATATTTCTGCTTCACCGTTTGCTGTGCTTCTGGGGATCCTTAGGACTTTAGTGCAGGATCTCCCCAGAATTCCCACACTGATTTCCCATCTCCCCTTAACCCACCTAATTTCAACCTCATATATCAGCTTTTACTTACAAACAGTGCCATATATATTTTCTGATACTGTTACGTTCATATTAGTTAAAGGTATAGGTAAAGTTCTTATAACGTACCATGCGGCACAGAGGTATACGAGTACCTCTGCTAAGTCCTAACCTCCGGCCAAATGGGGTGGGTGGTCAACGCTACACGACAACCACTTTACCCGAAAGAACAGATCCGGTGTCCATTTGAGGAGGGTGGGTGTACCCTAGGGCCCTTTTTAACTGGTTTTTGGTCAAGATAAAAGCCCTTGCTTCCACCGGGTTTCGAATCCCAGACCATCCAACCTGTAGCGAGTCGTTATATCAAGTACATTATCCAGGCCAAGTACCCCCGTTCTTTTCTCTGCCTTTCGATTTTATACACTGATTTTGTCACTTCCATTTTCCTTGGCTTTTTATCCTTACCTATAATTAAGTGAATTATTTTACTGCCTCCAGCCATTGACCATGCATGTACCAACATTCCATTTTTTTTAGTTTTCGTGCCTTTTGAATACTATTGCTGTAATTGCAATTGAAATTGTACTCTAAATTCCACGTGTTTAGTAAACCTCTTAGGTAAACCTTGTTGCTAAATCGTCAGCAAACAAAAATGCCAGTACCATTTACTTTCCCAATGCTGGTTCTTGTGCATGCTTTTCATTAACACAGTCTAAAAGCCTTCAGTAAGCACACAAATATTGAAATGAAATGGACTGAGATTATTGCCTTGCCTTTCTCCAGTCTCCTGTTGGACTCGTCCAGTCACTTCCTCATAGCTCCACTTTACGCAGAACTGTATTTGATCGCACATTCATCGTTTTACATTCAACCATTTTTTCACACTATTTCGCATTTTATGGCACAGGGCATCCCTGTTTATGGAATAGAACGCTTTTGTAAATCTAAAAGACACCGATATGAACATCCTCTTTGTCCCTTCACTGTGTGTCTGTTGTTCTGATTACAAACACGTTATCAGTATTATACTTTTTAACAAAGCCTGCCTGAAACCTCGACAGTGTTATACTAGTCATTAACCAATCTATCAGCCTACTGGCCAACATTCTTGAAAACGTTTCCCGCCACTGGCAATAAGGAAACTTCTCTGTAATTTTTAAGCTAAACCCAGTTTTTTTTAAATTTTTGTAAATTGAGCGCACAATAACCATTTTCCGTTCCTTAGGATACGCTTTCACTTTCCATACTTTCTTATTTTCTTCAAATGTTGCATCTCTTTCTTATTTTTGATAAATTCTTTTTCCATCTTTGCACCGACATTTCATCATATCCTTCATTTTTCTTAGCCCTTTATTCTCTCTAACTTATTCTAATGTTAAATCTCTATGTAATACTTCCAAGTAGTGGGGCCGCACTATTTCTTGTTTTGTCGCTAGGTTTTTCTATTTTATCTTTGGTAAACAATTTTCAGAAATAACTAACCCAAGTTCCCGGTTCCACAACGAATCCCATATTTTTTCTTAAATATTTTCGTAGTGGCTTTCCATAAGTTTTTATTATCTTTCTACTTTACCATATAATTTAATCTGTCGTTCCTTACTTTGCTCTTTCCATCTTTCTTCTAATAGTCTATCGTATTTCATCATCCTGTCCAAGCCTTCCGTTCTACTGTCATAATTACTTCAATTTCTGAAACCTTCTTCCATTTCTGTATGCTTTTTCACCATTTCTATGTCCAAAAAGGGCTTGACTATTGACCTCATCTAGTCTGCTCATAAAATTAACCATTTTACCTTCTCTCCATTTATATTTGTTTAGCCTCTTGGTTTCTCTTTTTGTCGGTATGTCATTTTTGACCTCTTTTACTCTTGTATATTCTTTTGTTCTATTGCAGTTACTACTGTCAATTGCAGATGATTACTCAAAACTTCGGATGCTACTTAACAGGTATCACATTTAGTAAGGCCTCCTCTAATAATGCTTATTCAATTGTGCTTTTTCACATCTGTGATCCCCTCCCCATGCTTTCTTTCAGTGTTTCCATCATATTCCTTTCACAAAATTGTACTAGTTTGTTCCGTCACTGTTGAACGCTCTGTCTGTGCTGTTGTCGCCCTCATAGCCTTTCTTACTGCTCTTGTCCTTCGTATCAAATCTGTTCCAAGTGCGACAAGTTTATTTGCATATTACCTAACCTTGCCTTCCAGTCGTCCATTATCACAAACTCATTTTTCACCAGGATGTCTCTTACCCTTTCGATGTGCTCTTTTCAAAAATTCTGAGCTATAGAACCTCGCTGTTCCAGGCGGATTGTACAAATCTATTTGGGGTCCCTCACTTCAATTTAATCCTGACCGCTTCAATTATTGAATAACCGAGGGGTTCTCGATAATTGTTTCTTTCGTTTCTCTAATGTACGCTACAAACCTTAGGGATTTTTACAAAATGCTGCCTATCTTTGTCTTCCCTTCGTGAAGATCCGGTACTCCCATCTCCTGTCCAACTCTCCGCTACCCAAAGTAGATCACGATCTTTTAAACAACTATTAAAGCCATTATTCTTAATTGCAGTGCATTGAACGACGCTGTGAATGACTTATGTAACAGAAATTAATGCAGGTTTTTTTTTTTGTGGAAACCTAAAGGAGAGAAACCACTTTGAAGACCTAGGCGTATATTAGAGGATAATATTAATACGGATCGTGAAGAAATAGGCTGGGAGGCCTTAGACTGGATTCATCTCACTCTTGACACGGACAATAGGCAGGCTGTTGTGAATACGGTAATAAACCTTAGGGCTCCATAAAACCCGGGGAATTTCTCGGCTATCTGAAAAACTGTCAGCTTGTGAAGAAAGACCCTGCTTCTCCAAATGGAGTTAGTTGGTCACGCGGACTGTACGTTATCGAGTGATAATGTTACAGTAATGGGTTTAGAAGCAAGTGGAGGGAAGCGCACATGCCCTAACTTAAGGTGCTCTCGTGCCCTTCGCCTGGAGGGACTCATTAAAACCTTTTAATAATCCATATTCCAGCCACGATTCGAGATGGGTATTTGTCGACTACAAGCCAAAAGTTTTACTGCTTGATTCAAATTAGACGTTTGACGCCGTGTAATTTTGTATCCTGTTACAACGTTTTGGAAGAATGTGCAGCCTCCACCACCAGGGTTCGACCTATGAAGTGTTGGCACCTCTTTACCAAACTACACGGCGTCACTTCCCAGAACACTGTAATTATAAGGCTTTCTGTTTCACACGCAGATTAGCGTGGCCTATCGATTACCCAACTTTTTGTGGGCATGTCTTATGTCCACTATAGTGAGAAAAACAAAACTTTCTCTGGTGACCGCGTTCAGCGACAAGTTGCTCATCTCCAAAGGAGAACAAATAGAAGTGAAGAAAGACACGACAAGTAGGTCTGCGAACAAAATATCTTATTAACTGTGAACTGGTAGGTGTCTTCCCACGCTGCGCGTTCTGTTCGCATTCCTGTAGAAAAAGAAAGCCCTTGAATAAAACCACTCAAGAATATTACTTTTTCACTTTAACCTCGGAATATGTAAAATTACGTTAAATGTTGGTCATTTAAACCCTTGAAATATCCCGAAGAAAATATAGAGGATGAAACGAAGAAGAACAAGAACAATAAAAAGGAACCCGGGCGGGGGGAGTGAGCAACATTACATCTGTCGCAAGGAAATTGATAGAAAGTATTACGGCTCTGAAAGTTCGCGAGCAGTGCTCCTTCGTCCTCGTGATGGAATATGGACTGACTGTGTGAGAATTTTAGAATCGTTAGGTGTAAATTGTGCATATTGTTGGAAATGTTTAGACAAATAACTCGTAGAGGTAATGTGGGAGGTAGCAACTGTGGGAAGTTAAGAAGGAAAATTGATGAGATGTAGAATATTTCGAATATGCGCCTGAGAAAAGAAGTTTAGCAATTATTACATGTGGGCTGAATTTTTATTTTTGTATTGGGAGGGCTGCATTGTAGCTCTGCTTTGTTGTTAATATTTTTAGGGCAGCTTGAGAAGTATTTGAATCCTGGACGGAAAGCAAAATACTATTCTCTCCAATTTTGCCCAATACCTGAGAGCACTGTTACGGATTCCGCACATCAACGGCTCGTCCTAACGACAAGAGCATCATAAAAATGAAAATGAGTTTTTAGCTTGGGTGGAATGATACTGACCGGCGAAAACCGGATTTATTGGAGAGAAACCTGATCTAGTGCCAGTTTATACATCATAAATCCCACATGCATTGGTCCGAGATCAAAGATTAGTCTCCGTGATGACAGACCTGCCTGACCCATTTGAATCCAGAAATTCATCGAAATATTATATAGAAGTTTAGATTATACCACGCAGAAAACCTGCAACTCCATTCCCGAGATAAGAATCGTTATAATTAATACTTATTAATGTATAGTTCATTATCAACCATTCCATAGTCTATAGCTTCTTCCAAAGCGAGTTCACGGAGTGCAATTTAGTGTTTCCTCTTCCAGTTTCTAGTAGACTTTCATTTTCTTAAGGACATCCAGTATCTGGTTACGTTTTCTTCCTCGTCGTCCCGGCAGTCCTATCCTTCCTCTATCTTTTTTTTTTTTTAGTAACGTGTTGCAGAAGGCGTATCCTACACAATATGTTACGAATCCAGTTAACCTTCCTTCTTCTTATGTTGTGTATGATATTCCTCTCCTCCTTGACTCTATGTTATACTTCGTTTTGCACACGGTAGTTCCAACTGATCTTCTCCATCCTTAGCCAGCACAACATTTCAAAATGTTCCAGGTATTTCTGATCTACCTCTCGAAGTTTGCAAGTTTCAGCACCATACAAAACTATGTTCCAAGTGTTGCGCTGTACTAGTTTCTTCCTTAAACTAAAGTAAAATTTCCAGGTGAAAAGAGTCTTCTTGGTTGAAATCTGCTTTTGCCATGACAATCCTGGCCTTGATTTGCCTTGTTCACCCTGAAAAATTTGTTCTTGTGCTACTCAAAGGTTGAAATATTTCACATTATCCAGCTGTTTTTGATCTATTATAATCTGTACTCGAAATGGTTACTTTGAGTTTCTCATTACCCTAGTCCCCCCTCCCCCACATTCATTGCCATTCCACACCATCTTCCTACATCAATTAGTCTACTAATGACGCCCTGTAACACCGTTTCTTCCTTAGCCAGTAGCTGAAGGTAATTTGCATATTTCAGAGTGTGAATTACTTGTCCTACTTTAAAATCTCCAAACCCTTCAATAGTATCCCTGGTAAAGAACTCGTTGTGTAAGTTCAATATAATCGGTGAAAAAAGAGCATCCTTGTCTAACGCCTCTTCCAAACTTCACACTTCATATCTACCTTGGACCAGGCGAACTTTAACGCTCTGGCTGAAGTACAGTTCACTGATGGATGTTCTTTCACTCCCGCCAGTCGGTGCCAGATTCGATTAGGGTCTACGTTAATTTGGTACAGTTTACAAGGTCTAATGCCTTCTGCCAGTCTACGAAGCACTCTCATAATTTATCTTCTATGTCCCAAGTTCGTTCTGATATTATACTTAGCAACTCAGTGCATCCCTAATCTCTTTTCCTCTTCGAAATTCATACATATATACTTCAATATCATTACATAATAATATGGTGCCTCATGCCGTAGATTGCAATATGTTGCGTGACATAATAATCAGTGACGTAAACTTTGTGTTGTGACGTTATGTTCGTAAACAGTTGTCCAATATTCTTCTTGCTCCTTTACATACTGCATAATTGAGGACAATAAAAACATGCCGTCAAAATGTTGAATATGTACTGCTTATATCCAGTAGCATGAAATCTGGTGAGTGGACAGATTATGAATCCTACCTACAAATTTGTTCGACATATTTTTCGTAAGCTAGAGATTACAAAATATATTGTCAGGATAAAGCTTTGAGGAATGAGTGAGCAATGATTCCTCGAAAACGAAATGAACATAGATAAGTAGTAAGTTTTTTTTAAAAATGTAATAACAGACGTTAATACTACTAATAATATTTTATATGAGGTAAGTTAGAGTCAGTCTGGTCAAAAAATTTAAATGTCAAATCGCTGCTGTGTAACATTTATTGCAGGTATTATGCACAGTTCTTCAGCTCGATGCTTGAACTGTAGATTCAAGTAATTAGAATTAATCTACCCTTAAACACACATGTGTAACACTCATTGAAAATACACCACTGCATGACCCGATTCGCTCTAATCCACTTGGATAAATCTTCTTCTTCTTCTTTTTCTTCTTCTTCCTCTTCTCCTCTCCCTCCCTCTCTGGCACTACTGTTAAATGGAGACCTTCGCCTCCTTGATAAACTTTTCCCAGTCAGCTTTGTTTTTGACCTCCCGTTCCAATTTTTAATTTTGCGTTTATTAATATGACCATGTGGTTGAATCGGGCCACCTTCAATGACGAATCTGGTCAATGCATTTTTTTACTTATATTCAACGTAAACACCAAAATAAAATCTCCTGAATTTAAAAATATCACGCATGGTTTATTCTGTTGCATTTCTTGTTAACACAACTTCCACAAATACATGTCCCCCCGCCTCTCGTGCGCCACACTACCGCTCATTAAACAGTTACTTTGCTTTCGCTTGGATCATTTGGGACAGCACACTGTACCAAATGAGTCATTTTTCTAATACAGGTTCGCAGTATTAAATACGGCAGAATCCGGGCTGTGTATCTCTTTTCATTATTGTATGGGCAGTGCATGTCCTCCGACCTTGAAGATGAACACGATGGAATTTCTTACCCAATGTGTCATTTTATGCTTGTTTGCCTAGTCTCGAAAAGCGCCTATTTTAGTCGTCATGCTCGTCCATCTCTCAGCACATATCTGCCCCCCCCCTCCCCCAGCTTGATTTCCGTGAAATTTAATACTGGGGACTTCTATGAAAAATCTGTTGATAAAACCCAAACATTGGTTAATATCAGGCAAAAATGTCGGACACTTTATGTGAAGATGTCGGTATGTGTTATTGTTGCTGGCGATATTAAATCGCCATAAGAGCGCCATCTTCGAGTGAAATGGTACCAGGCTGTTAGGATACCCGAGAAGGTATAAACATTAAACGAACGTGTTACAGTTTTACGTTATACGTTCATTGTCCATTGCTGTCGTCAATGGAATAGTCTTTTCTCAATTCCCCCCCCCCCGCATCAGTGAATTTCATTCTTTACCGTGAAGTAGAGGATTCAAGAAGCACCTGCCCGTGGTCGAAGCCTGTGTTTGGTAAGACTTGGAAGACATGCCACGTGAATGCCCCCCCCCCCCCAAAAAAAAAAAAAAATTCTACAGATTGCAAGATCTTGCTGGAGCCATGGCCATCCAGCCATCCAGCATTAAAGAGCAGGATCCTGCTGCAACTCTGTGTGCCTGAGGCTTAGGTCATGAAAGAATTTCTCTTCTGTCTGCCTAGAATTAACTTTTATTAATAAGGAAACATATGAAGAACCTTTGCAAATTCTGAACGAAATTCCTTTCCTTTGAAGGTAACCGCTATTGGGATGATGTTAAAACATCATTTGTGCTGGCCATAATAATAAGTTCCCTCTTGCCTCTACTTCCCTTCTCAAACAAACATTTTTGGTCGCTTTATTTTTGATTTGGCAGCCGGAATTATCAGCATTTGTTTGAGCTCTGTTTGTTTATTATACTAAGTTTCTCCATATTTTATCACAGTAAAGAAAAGTATTTAGAAACGACTTGTTACTTTAGGTCATGGCAGCGAGCCAATGCAAGAACTCCTACATTTCTTATTATTAGCCTTTGGTTGTGCTATCGGAATTATTCAAGACAAACATAATCCGCCTTTGTTTTATTTATTTAGAGCTTGTTTAATCCTGTTTGACTGCACAAAACTGGAGGCAACCTGTCTGATATTTCTGATACCATCCGAATTTCTGCGACATTCACATTTCAGAATACTCGACAACAAACGCTATTGAACCTTGTAAAATATGACTTGCCCCTCTTGAATCCTGAATGCCGTGTCCAAACTACACTTCGGCCTTCTTTGCAGGCACGAAAGAGGCACTCGAACAGGTCTGCAGACTGTCGTGTCAGGTTCTGGTAGTCATCTGCATAACACTTCAGTCAACAACCACTGCGTTTTCCCTGCGTACTCCATCATCTGAACCAGTGTGAATATTTACGCCCAAAGTATGAAGTTAGGTGTGTGCAGAATGCTAACAATTTCCGCCCACAATTAGTGAATCTATTTGGCCAATATTCAGGGTTTAATCTTCAGCAATTGGCTACAGTGTTTTGGTGACATAGATGGCGGTAATCTGTGAGATGATTAGCACTGTCTGTTATTAATTGTAAAGCACTAGTCGTTCAAAATTGTCACTAAAACTATATTCAATTTTGACATGTGCTACGTACTGCAATGACCGCTTTTTCCCCCCCAGCTTACTTTACGCACGGCTGTTTTCTTCCAGTATTTGATGCTACAGAAGGTTGTGTATGAACATCACGGGAACTAATGCTGCCATTTACCACTCCTGACCCCTGGCTAGTAGCAGGTACCTGAGTGCGTCTAGATTTTCTTACAGGAGAAAAAACTCCGAAGTTGACCCGATTAAAGAGCAGATACATACGTACGTACGTACGTACATACATACATGCATACACACATACATACACGCATGCATACATAAATACATACATACATACGTACGTAAGTACGTACATACATATATACATACATACATACATACATACATACATACGTACATATATGTACACGCATACAGTTTGAACAACTATTGAAATGGTGGTCCCCCTCAGTTTAGCAGTGTAATTATATGAGAAGAGTCCAGGATGCTAAGATTCGAAAGCAGATTTGTTGCTCTGTCCAATTTTACACGAAATAAAAAAGTTTTGAACATCATTTGTTCTCATTTTTATATTTTATGCTATCATTTCATGTAAGTTATCTTGTAATTATTCGGTTTATACTCGTATTTTTTCTTTATCGCCATCTCTCTGTTACGATGGTACAGTTTACTTTCTCTTCTGCAAGACTTATCACAATTGCAACTTTACCATTTAAAGAGGAAGAACAGACTGCTTTATTTAAAAGACCCAGTTCGTACCGCGAAGTAAACACTTTTCATCTCGGTTACAAAAACCAATCAGTTACGTTTTGTGGGGTAGAAGTCGCTGTTTATTCTGAGCTAAATACAAAACTCATAAATACAGTGAGGGCAGAAAGTACGTACAATTATTGGATGTTAAACCTATCGGTGCATCACGTAACCAGTAGTCTTTAAAAGGTTAATGAAGATGCAAGTACTGAAAAGTGGACCCGGTAGCTCAGTCGGTACAGCTACTGGCTACAGGCTGGACGGTCCGGGGATCGAATCCCGGCGGGGACGAGATTTTCCGCACCTGTCCAGACCGGCCCTGGGGCCCACCCAGCCTCCTGTACAATGGGTACGGGGCCTTTCTGGGGGGTAAAAGCGGCCGGGGCGTGACGCTGACCTCTCACCCCCTTTTAGTGCCGTGGTCAATGAAGAGTAGATCTATACTTCTACTCCTCCTATGGGCCGTACGGTCTGTACAGAGCCTCAGTGCCTCTACAAGGGCGCACTTTACCATTACCTTTTAAGTACTGAAAAACATTTATAGCAGAAAAAAGTATTTTTTCAAGGTACATAGTAAGAAGATCATGCTGAGCAACAGCGATCTGAAATATGGGCCCAAGACCAATGTTTGCTTATTTACAAAGTACGTAAATTATGTATTTCATTGTTGTGAAATGATGTATTATGCATTGCTTGTAACCACATGTGATCTGTACGCGAATCAGTTGGAAATTAGATTACGCTAGATTCGTGTATTAAATGATATAGCGGTCGGACAGCTGCAGTTCTTCACAGTTCCATCAAACCGTCATACATTCTTTCGGTTGGCGCAATTTCTCTTTTTATTTCCTTTATTTCCTGCTACGTATTTCATTTGTAAACAACTATCTTCAGCAGTCGGTCCATTGCATTTATATATATATATATATAATATTTATTGAAGTCCTTTCGTCTTCCATTGTCAGAAGGTACCTACTACTTTATCCCGGTTGGTCACAGTACATTTTATTTGTACAGTTCTACTTTTGAAAGGACTAATTCATTCTGTTGTCTGTCTTGCGATAGGTCCATGGCCTCTTCCAAAGAGAGTTCTCCACAGAATGTGGTCTAGTGCAACATGCAACAATAAAATCTTAAAATATTTGCACAATATAAACTACGAATCCAAATTCCTTATTATTATTATTATTATTATTATGTCTACTCTAACTCTTGCAGCATTTATTTTCTCACGTTGTTGTTGCCCGGGTTCTTTGGTTCTTATTCACACACGAAATTGCAGATGTAATGTTTTGGTTGCTGGGTAAACTGAGATCGTTTCCTTGTGTTTAAATAATTTCGTGCGTGGTAAGTACGGACTGTAGGAGGGGTGCACCAGTCTCAGGTGTCACGTCGCCGGGCGAATCAGTTTTGTTCGGTGGCTTCTAATGCCCCCGGTATGGAAGTTGATTCATGTCACCCTGCTGGTGTATATAATTTTGCGGTATCTCCTAGCTATTTGGAACATTTGTACGCCTCTGTACGGTATGCTAATATTTTTTTTTCTCTTCTTATTTGTTCCTTATTGATGCCTGCTGTCTTGAATTTGCTTTGTGATGTCCATGCTTACTTGGTCTAAGGGTAGGCAAGTGCACAGCTAACTTTCTATATGTAACAGATATTTATGTTTCAGAAGGACAGGTCTAATTTTGGAAGGGGAACAAGGGGGCAAATGCTCCTGCAGTATTTTTCTGCGTAAGGATAGTTTTTTTTTTTTTGGCTACTGAATTGAAGAGGGGCAAATACAATTTGGGGTAGAACTGGGGGAGAGGGGTGTATGTATATTAAGGTTTGGTTCAAACCAATCTTTTCCCCGTTTCTAACTTGACTCCTTAGTCAAGTAACATTCCTTATATACGTCTTCAAGCTTTCGTGCCGACAAATTTCAGTAACAGTCTTCTCCGACAGACAGCCTTGTCAAGGTGCCTTTCACAACTTGACGCGGCTGTCTGTCCGAGAAGATTTTATTGAGTAAAGTTCCCAATACCCATAGTCGATTTTGCCCCCCCCCCCCTTCCCATGTTAATATCCGAGTTACGCCTACGCCCAGAAGGATGTTAAAAATGCACAAAATTTAATGCAGAGCGGATGGTGGTTGTTTAAGCCGAAACATGTAGCAGGAAATAATGGAAATAAAATATGTATAGTTATGGCGACTGAGTGTATAGGGCTACTTGTATTGCATTTAGTTATGATATAGCACAGCACAATGTCTCAGTGTTTCCTTCCAATTATATATTGTGTATTGGGCAGTTTTTGCTCCATTTCATCAGAAATAACAAACTACACTCAAATAATAAATAAAATTTCTTATGAGCTGTTCATCTTGCCGCCTTCTAGGTTATGACGTCGTGTGAACTGGTAGATGGTTAGAAAAATTTTACAGGAATACAGTGTCTCGTTCTTCAGGGTCTGAGCCTAGAGATAGAGGGGACAGGTCCCACCGGAAGGTTGGTATTCACCTGCCAGAGTACAATGCGTTATGACTCGGAAGACAAGAACACAAATTTCCAGCGCGCTGAAAACATTAAAGCCCTTCCGGGGACCCTTTAAGCACATCTGTTAACCTTCAAAGCACAATGGTAGCTATACCTTGCCAACTGTCCCTAATATTAAAAACTCTGCTTTTTTCCTCACCGTGTAGTTACGTGTTTCCTATGATTCTAAAAATAACGTCGATTATTTCCCTAAAGAACATTAAACGGTTGGTCACTCTAAAGGTGACCTCGTGTTCTTTGTAAGTCTGGAACCGAACTTTTACATTACTTGAGTGACATTCTGGCTTCAAATATTTAGTTCACATTTAAGAAAGACGTGTAACGAGTTCCTTGAAATTGCGTGTTAGAGAAAGTTTAGACATAGTAGGTATAACGCAATTCGTTTACACTCAGCGGTATCTGTGAAAGTGGTATCGATTTATTGCACAATACTTGGGATGAGCAAGTCGAGGCATTTGCTGCCCTGAGCCGTGTGACTCCGTCAGTTTGAAGCATCATTGTCGTCTTTGTCTTTAAAAAAACACTCGAATATCAGCAGCCCATTACTTGCGAATTTACCACGGTCGCTGCACGCAATGTTTCCTTGCTAATGTTGATTGCAAGTATGCAGATACCATTAAAGTTTTATTTATTCTCAATATTAAAATTTACATTAAAATTTACATTAAAACAGCTCCGACATGTTTCGGTGTTACAGTTACACCAACATCAGGGAGCGCATTAAATTGTGCTTACTAAAGGTACAGTTGTTAACAACTGTAACTTAGTAAACACAAATTAATGCGCTCCCTGATGTTGGTGTAATGTAACACCAAAACATGTCGGAGCTGTTTTAACGTAAATTTTAATGTAAATTTATAATACGGTTTTTTAGGACAACTCATTAGTTGGTGAATAAATAAAATTTTATAATGCAGTATGAATGTCAAAAAAATGCAGATAACCGTTACGCATTTCTAATGTTGTAGCAAACAATACACAAGAAGAAGTTTCCTAAAACGAATTGCAAACCGTAGTGAATGCATAAGTATACCGAATGCTTTGGATTGGTAGTTTGTGATGCTTCGTATTCGGAAGATCCCAGGTTCAAATCTCGACTCGGAATGCGACTATCCCTACTTAGGTGTTTGGTAGTTGCTTCGTATTCGGAAGATTCCAGGCTCAAATCTCGACTCGGAATGCGGCTATCTTTGCTTAGGTATTTCATTGTTTTTCTGCGTACTTTCAAGAAATTTCCATTGTAGGACTTCCAATTGTGCCACACCTTTCTTTTACAGCATGTACAATACCTCTTTCATTAGTCAGTCCATGAAAGAATGCTATAAAATCTGTACCTAATCACTGTGTCGTGAAATAGTTGTACATAAATATTGGAAACATTAAAAAGAGTAAATGCTTATGTAATGTAGAATTCTTGCAGTTTCGTACCTTATAACTCACAAGAAATATTTCTATTACACACACACATACACAGGAAAGTGTTGCAATTTCCATCCTTGCAGACAAAACATGATTTATTGATTAAAATACACGAACAGCAATAAATGTCATTGTTGACGTGTATGTTGTGTACCTCGATGAATACATCAGATTAATTTCACATGAAAATATTTAGTGTAATTAAAAAAAACTTGACAATTCAATGAACATGTTCCTCATTAGGTACTATTATAATAAATCCCTGATATAGTTCTAATAACCGGTACTACGTCAAGAGAAATTCTACCCCTTTGGCACTAAAGTACATTTAATGCTACTATATATTATATTTCGGGCAACAAACCCAGTCACCTTTCTTTCCGTAGATTCAGCACTGTAATACATTAAGAAGACAAGACACCTGTCTTCCTTTGCTGGTGGTGTGTCTGTGACACTGAATCTCTGTTCTTGTACATGTGAGCTTACTTTAATCAATGTTCTTTCTTTGTTTTTAATAGATATTCCTTATTTCGGATTTTCTCCAAATTTTGTTTCGTAGTAAGATGGGCCGAATATTGCGTTTTTCCTTTCCCTGACTTCATCTATTCGGGTGCAGGCAAACTGTCCGTATTTGGCCAGTCTCGTCCTAGGATGTTTCTTGGTGATAATTTTTTGTCGTGTCCAAGTTGATTATAAATAGGATAACACTAACATTTTTAAAAAATCTAGATTTCAACTAAAAATTTACAACTTTTTTACGGCCCGAAAAAACTTCGAACAAGAATCAGATGTTAAAATTCAAAAGTACGATAAAATTGTGTTATGGGCCTGATAAACACATGAATGGCTCTTTATTTTTTATTTGGTTATTGATTAAGTATCCGATGTCTGCTAATAACTGTTGCTGATTCACAGCGACATTTGACAATACTTTGTTTCAGCAAGCTGCGTTATTAGCTTCTCATTACCTACTATATATCAGCCATATTGCTAACGGACACAGGCAAAAGGAGAGACGCCTTCCCAGTAAGACTACTTACTTACTCCATGGTGCAGAGTCCTTCTTGAGAAGCTAACTAGTTTGCATCTAGTCAAGAAATTCCCCGCATTTCACGGAACCCGAAGGTTCATTACCGCACTCACAAGCGTCCGCCACCTGTCTCTATCCTGGGCCAGCCCAATCCAGTCCATATACCCACATC
>Ga0131853_10001092_pt1 | contig 49320 bp, 22 predicted proteins | sample TergutLab28metaG_FD_92764 | JGI IMG/M metagenome (GOLD analysis project Ga0131853, IMG submission 92764) | Labiotermes labralis P1 segment gut microbial communities from Petit-Saut dam, French Guiana - Lab288 P1 (version 2) (version 2) | ecosystem: Host-associated > Arthropoda: Insects >... | reverse complement strand
CATTAAAATTCTTCGGTACGTCCGCAGGTAGTTACCAGTCGATATGGTGTCACGGTCCTGAAGAATCGGCTGTTTAGTAGCAACGCTGTGATAACCTCACATCTCGCAAATCTGGTATAATTTGACATGTGACTTACAGTTAGTGGCAGAGCCGTTGCATTATCTATCCCACATTTTATTCTACGTTTGAAGCGTGCATTATTTTGATACGCTACATTATATAACTGTAAAGAAACTTGCGCGTATTGTTTATTTATACGTCCTGTACGGATGAACCTAACCGCCCTAATAATCCCAGATCTTACTGTCTGATATGGCATATAATGGAATAGTATTTCAATAAAACAGACCAAGATTTCTACGGTAGCTGCCTATGGTACGTTAGGCAAGACGTATAGGATGTATTTAAATGGGGCTCCTTAAAGTGACATGGGGTGGAGGTTATAAATTGTGGTTTTCTTGCAAAAAACTGTGCTCGATTCTGTATGCAGCCTAACATACCACATACATACACAATCCTGACACTTTCAAATCCAGAAATCCCCTTCAGCGCTAGAAGTTAAGTGGTTGATGTTGGAAGTGTTAGTGAAATTGGGTGTCTCTACAGTCGGTATGGACATCGGCTGGGGTTGGAATGAATGGATTGGTTTTGTACCCGCAGTCTGACACTGCCTACTGTTGGCGTTATCCAACCGCCCACCCCCGCCCTAACCTTACTTGCTAGTGATGAATGTGTTTCACATGTTCAATGGAAACTGTACCGTTTGAAGGACCATATGGAAAGATGTCTGTCCTGTTCCGGTGGACAGATTGAGGGACCCTTAGTTACGGTTTTCCTTCAACCACGTTAGTACATTGGTTGATAATGATTTATTTATTACGTCTCTCTCATAGTTCTTACTTGACATCGCCGCAACCCCTTGGGCTTACAAAACCAAATTGCAAACCGATGTGAGGCCTATACGGACCTCTACCAAGTATAAGAAGGGATTCCCTTTTGAGACATGTTACCCAGATGTTTGGAGTGTGAAAATGTTTTGTAGCGACCAGAGCAGAGATATAACTGTCACAGGATACCGTATGTTACCAAAATTCAAGGATCAGAGAAGTTAGTTCCACAACGGTTTTGCAATGAAAATGAGTTAGTTGTAACTAGCGTACATGTAGTGTAGACAGTACAGGTCTACATGAACGCAATTCAGGCTTGGAATCCGAGTGCTATTCGTGATGTGGATTTTGGATTAAGGTTCAGAAATTCGAATACGTTAAATTCAAACCGAGAAGGAGGAAGAAGTAGAAGTAATGGTGACGCTATAGCAATGGTATATATACCAAAGTTGTCAAATGCTGTAACGTGCACAGATTACAAAACGGAATTTTCAGACACAATTTTTTGTAGAGGTGAAAAAAAAACTTATCACCAACGTCACCCTTGTCACTGTATAGATGAGCGACTGTAAGGGATGTTAAGTTAGGAGCCTGATATTGTAGCTCATCCCCTATCCACGGTCATCATCGTAAAATACGAGAAGAATACACAAGAAAAACTTTGTCATTTATTTTAATTGGATAAAACCTCTGTGGTAAAATAAACGAAGAATTGTGATGGCGATTGTCGGTGAGGGAGAGATAGAGGAAGGTACAGAAGGAAGATAAAAATAGTAAGGGGTGCTGGCGGATAAGTGGGGGCGGGGGAATTAAGGAAAAGGAACAAATAGGGTGGCAGGGAAGAACATTGGCTGACTGCGAAGGGTAAGAAGCCTGTATATACATCTCTAAGTTAGTCTCTCTGAATTCGAAATATAGGGTCATCCATCTTTTTCCGTATACTCGGTTACAGCACGCTGCAATGTAATCTCCAGCCTCTCCCCCCCCCCCGTCACAAACACACCCTCCTATCAGTCACTGGACATATCTCACGAGGATACTATAGGGAGACATTCTGACAAAATAGACTTCCTTCTTGTGTATTGCATCTCTGTTGGTTTCCATCCCCTTTCGAAGCGAAATTAAAATTTATTCTTACATACAGTGAAGTTTCTGTCGGTCCATTATATATTGCAGTAGTGTTTAATGTTATTGTAGAGATTAAGGTCAGCACATACATTGTCTTTATGTGTGTTGCCAGACATCTAGTCTAATAGATTGCGGTAGCTTCAAGTTTTGAGAGTCTCAGACGTCATGTTTTTCTTTTAACAAAATTGCATAGAGAGTTCTCTATACTGATATTTTGAAAAATTCATTTACAGATAGCTTTTATGACTATAATAATACTTATTAATAAACATAAAGGACGCAGTAACATAAGATTTATTGCCACATATTCTAAGGAAAACAATTCCACGCATTTTAGAAAATTTTAATTCCTCTTGTCTATTTACCATTCCTGTAAAGCATTAATGGTCCCTAGTAATTTCAAGTACTTTTAAGAGGGTTGAAAAAGGGGAAGAAGCACCAATTGTCCCTTGATGTAACGAAGAAGCATCAGTATGTATCAATAATGACCTTCTGCCCCACTCCACGTTAACATAACAACCGTCTTCAGATACATGGAAGATAGCAGAGTGACGCAGTTTTTAAGGGGTCTGAAAGTAATTAAAGTTAGGCTTTACATTAAGTTAACCGTTCAGTTATGTGCTGCTGCATCTGTCCATCTGCTTGTCATTACATCATACAGCTGGTAATTTTCCTTTAAATGCTATTTACACAGTAATAATAATGTAAATTAAACCTGATCTCTGCGGCCTATGAATTGCGGCGATTTTGTGATGTTCTTACATATTACGCAACAAAGCCCGGATGTAGCAATCTCTCCATCACGTGCGCGCATAATATATATAGTAGGACCTCAAGTTCTCTTGAAGACAACCTGAAGATGGCCAGTAAAGGCCGAAACATGTAGTTGTCTAGTAATAGTCATTAAAACATCTTAATTGACATAGTTGTGATGGTCTTATTTGTTCTGAAAGATAAATATCTACTGAATAAATATTAAACACTCTGTAGTTAATTATCAGAATTTAATGATTCGGTTAACATGTCTATGGGAGAGGCATGTAAGATATAACAGTTAAAAGTATCGTTCCTTTTTGTGTGCGCCTTACAATTTGAACAAAAATATGCCTACTAATACTTTTTCAAGTATGTTGTGCCTAGTATTATGTCAATATACTCTTTATGTGTTGATAGAAATAGTGAATATATTTGTGGTAGTTTGAGCTATGTTACTTAGCTTAGGTTTTCTTCTCCTAATCACGCCTAAGAAGATAGACGTCAATATCTCGGGACTTAGGTAGTTACACACCAGTGGAAAAAACTGTAATTTTTATTCGTAATCCCATCACGTCCTCTGTATGACTCCGTGTTTAGCGTGACATTCAAGAAGTTTGAGATACATTTAAGCATTCTACATCATACTTTTTATAAACAGGTATTTCTTTTCTCAGACTTATTTTCTAATTTTAGCTTCTCGTTCTTTACGTTATCACTTTATCATGATCATTACACAGGGGCTATGGAAACCATTGGAAACTTTTCTGTACTTCCTTCTCCCAGCAGACTTGCTATACTGATGTGTACTTGAATAAAAGTATTGCGTGCATAAATTAAACTGCCCGCTTTCTAACCTTTTTTTAACTACTCTCGAAGCAGAGAATTTTTTAATCGTGATTTAAGTTGTGCGTGTTTTTTTGCATCCTTCATCAGCTGTACAAATACAAAATATATTTGCCGGTCAGACCTAATATTATATTCCATTAGTCCAAATGGGGACCTACTCTGCAACATAAGCTGTCCACATTTGTACCCTCCAGAGTTCTACAAATTTTCATCTTATCTTCGTGTATCTGGACGAAACCTCGTTACATGTTTTGATGCTGTAAGTAGAAATAATTTAGGAAATTGAACATCGGCGTGAAATACTGTGGAACATTCGCTCTGTTAGTGTTTGTAGGTTTATTCGAATCATGATTGCGAACTGATGACAATCTCAGTTAACGTGAAACAGATTAAATCGTCCAGCAGAAACCTGAAATTTAAAACAACGAGAATCAACCCAAAAATTTACAAGTCATGACGTGACGCGGTGTGCTGTCGTGAAGAAATTTTAATTAATGTTTTAAAAATCGTAAGACTTAAGGACAAAATTTAATTGGCATAAGATTTTGTTTAATTTGTATTTACAGATATTTACTCTTCTGGGATATTGCTCAGTGGTGCTTGGTAGTTAGCTACCGACGTTTCGGGGCAGCCCATCTGCCCTGTCTTCAAGGGTCAGCATGCGCGCTGTTTCAGCCTTTAGATAAGGCTACCAAGTTAACTAGTACTTGATTTTTCATTCAAGGGTATAAAAATTTATCGTGTATAAAATAAGACACGAAATTGTTGAGCGATGTTTTAATTGCCAAACTCGTACCGCGCCCATGTGACCTTCCAACATTGTGGTGTACAGAGTCAATAGCCTGTAATATTTCGACCTTGATACGCGATAATAATGCAGGCTGTTATTGGAATGTTTGCTTTGTGCTAGGTTACCACTGTAGTCACTGAAGAGCGGAACGTGAGCTTAACGTAGAAAGTACTATCAATGTGATCTCTAGATGTCACTATCTTATATGGAGACGTACATTAAATACAAACTTTTGCAGTGTGCAAAATGAACTTGCTGTTGTTAGCATAATGCACATCGTGAGCCGTACAATATGTGCCTGATATAATTGCATGACATTTCTATCATCATGTTGTCATACCATGAATAATTTTTCAGTGAAGCAGTTAATTACTGTGACATCTAAATAAGACGTTGAAAGTAAAGACTGCTAGAAGTAACTGTAGTTTTATGAAAAGAATTACAAATTTCAAAGTTAGAAGGAGTGTCATGTTTATTAATAATTTGTTATTATTATTATTATTATTATTATTTTTATCATCATCATCATCTCCTTTATGCAGGGTATTTATACTTATATTCCTGAGAGAAACTATGTCCCTAGGGAATACAGTGTTGCAGCTATTCTGTTGTTACTACTCATGGTGCTTATATCGTTAGTTTCAGTGTTGCAGCTATTGTACTTTTAAATTAGTACTTTCCGAAGTATGTGTGCAGTGTCCAATATGGCTGTTTTCTGGAGTTCCTTAACTTCATATTTTCCTTGTATGTTGCTCACGTATTTTCTGAATGACTTTGAAATAGTCCAAGTCGCCCTTATTATTACTGGTATCACCTTTGTTTTTACATTCCACATGCGCCGTATTTCTATTGTAAGGTCTTTATATTTTAGAAACTTCTCGGCTTCCTTTTTAATCACATTACAGTCTCCTGAGATTGCAACGTCTATTAACATACATGTTCCCTTTTCATTAGCACGGATTATAATGTCTTTTGTTGTTGGGGATAATTCTGTCAGTTTGTACTTGGTGATTACACAATATGGTTATCTTGCCTGCTTGACTTGTTTCTACTGATTTTGGCACATGTTCATACCAATGTTTTTGTCCAGTTTTACCCCGTTTTCCTTGCATATGTTGAAGTGTAGTTGTGCACGCGCCTATCATGTCTTTTTATATATTATTATTATTATTATACTGTCCGCCAAGTGTGAAATAATTTTCTGATTTAAAATTACCAATTTCACCAAAGAGTTATTTTTAAAGATGGAGACTATTACTACCACCACTTGAACAAAATCTACCACCACCACCACCACCACCAACCACCACTACTACTATTACTACTACTTATGTAACAACAATTACTACTACTACTACTCCCACCACCACCACCACTACTACTACTACTACTACTGCCGCCACCACCACATTATATGTTATTATTTTTTTCTTCCCTAATATAGAATAACTGAAGTCACATGAAAGAAGTTGCATTAATGACAAGGAAATAGATGCTACTTCAGATTAAGCCTTATTACAGTGCAAGCGGATTTAATGAACGAATTATTTAGAACTCAGATTGATCTGATATATCGCATTATCTAACATACACGTCGAAAAATTGTTAATATAGCAGAATTTTAATAGACATAGGCGGCATGTAACATTGGCCTTGTTTCTTGTTTATACGTATTAATTTAACTTTTTATGAACTTTGACAAGTGCTGGAAACAAAGTTAAAATTGTATGTCACGATAAAGAAAAGTGCTAGGTTGTAACAAGTCGAATCATAATTTTTAAAAATTATGAGTTCGACGTCACGTTTTCCTTATGCGGAAGCTAAATCTTTCTTATTAATACGGCATTAAGTCACTAGAAAGGAATACCAATGTGATAAGAATTGAGAATTTGGCGTAAGATTACATTTTCACAAGTTCAGCAGACAACTGAATTTAACAAACTGCATTAGCAGCAGGAATCACAAGCGTTTTCATGAAGTGGCTGCACATGTATCTAATGGAATTCCACAATTTGTTTATGAGACATGCTCTATTCCTTCGTGCTTAAAGGTAATTAATTGTCAGGAGGATTTAAAGTATCTCACTGTTGTGTTCTGTTTCTCTCACAAGACACAATCGCAACCAAAAGCGACAAGGCAGAAGGGAGAGTGACGTAGGGGTCATAACTTTGGCTGTGCAGCTTGAGCGGCCGTAAACTCGAATTACAAGCCAATTAGCCAACCAACGTGGCCATTTGTCTGTACACAAGCCTACACACGCAGTTCACTCGAAACACTTTTAAATCCAAATTAGTGCCAATGGTACAGTGTTTGTTTCTGTTTGTACACACACCTGCTGCTAGGGATACCTAGATAAGACAAGGCTTATTGTGACATGAGTAATCTGAGCTTCGTCGTAGCATAGTTACATTGCTTGAAGTAAATATAGCAAACTGATGTTAAATCATTTGTTCTTGCTTTGTGACTTTTTTGTTTGATGACACTCAAATGCTTAGGTTTTTTAGCATCAAATGTCGCGAAAGATGAATTTAGAAGGAATCGGCTGTGGCCAGTTGATGGCACGGCGTTTACCCTGGACAGACTGGAAGACTCGGGTGTTTTGTCACTTTATAGAAAATCCTCCAAAGAATAAATACTATATCTGGCGGGATTCTGATATGTGACCTTGTACGAGTATTTGTTAGCAAAATGTGTTAATGAATTGGCTGCAAAAAGGTTTAGATGTAATGGAAATATGCTTTTTAAACACAGGATTAAATGTAAAATTTTTCAAGGCAATAATAATCATACGTAGAATGGAGACTGAGTGAAATAAACTCGCAAATCTGAAATTTATATGGAGAAATAAAAGGAGGCTGTTCGAAAATATTGCAAATAGCCCCCCCCCCCAACCCTCCAACCCGAAAGCAATAGCTTATGTATGAACATGCAGTCACTGTCTGAATACGCATCTTTATATTTAGCATGTGATGAACGATCTTTAAAAGAATTTTGGCATGCGACGTATGTTTGTGGGCTTGTAAATATCTACATATACCGCCTGTTAACTACACGTACAAATATCAGCGCTACACAGGGATGAGATGAATGTAGAGTTTTGTGTTCACAGGATACATATCTGTATTGGTCGAAGGTATAAATACATTTTTCAATTTCTTTAAGAGTTCTTGGTTTAAGAATACACAGGACACATCTTGAGATTCCAGGTCAATTGTGGATTTCTCAAATGTTTAGAGGAGAACGTCGTTCTTATGTGTTATGACGCGGCGAGTAGTAGTAATTCCTTACCTATGTTCCGGGGCAACCTGTCGGTCCCATCAACAACTGATAAGTTGTCCCGCAACGTCGTAAGGAATTTCCACCACACGCTGCATAATAACCCAGAAGAAAGCAGTTCTCGTCTACTTCGCTGGTGAAGCCAGTAATCACGCATGTTTAGAGGACAGTAGTAAAATACTCACAATGCCTATATTGTTAATGAACTGTGCATTGTGCTAGAACAATGTATTTAAGAGTAACCTTCTCGTATTTGTTTCATGTAATTCTCACAGTAGAGTTTGTTTTATGGAAGACATTCCGATGTGTTTGCTACTAAACAAATGCACTCGGTGTTCCATGAGACTAAACAAGTGTCGTTTGCGTAACGTCTACTACCTGTACAGCACCGAAACTTATTCACGTAAGCGGTGAATTGTTTCTGATCGTAATTAGGACCTGAAATTGTAAAGAAAATGTAGGAGACGTTCATTTTCTAACATTCCGATGTGTTTGCTACTAAACAAATGCACTTGGTGTTCCATGAGACTAAACAAGTGTCGTTTGCGTAACGTCTACTACCTGTACAACACCGAAACTTATTCACGTAAGCGGTGAATTGTTTCTGATCGTAATTAGGACCTGAAATTGTAAAGAAAATGTAGGAGACGTTCATTTTCTAATATTCTCGATGTGAAAGTTTATACAGCACAACGAACACCGAGAGTTAGAAAAGCAGCTATTATGAACTTCATCGGAAGCAACCGTGTTTTGTTCGGTTTATGTAAATGTTCCTAACCTTACGTTAATCTACCTAAACATTTTCTCCTTTTCGTATTATTTATGTACTTAGGCAACAGAGAGTCTTATCGGAATACATAACACGCGCCTTTTGGATCTGTACAGTCAGTAATATTTTTAAAGTTACCTACTATTTTTCATGAAAGTGAGGTAAATACATCATGGTGTCATGCTGTACCAACTTTTTAAATTTTTTGGCGTGTTATAAATGGCACGCCTGTCAGATTACGGTTCAGATCTATTCAAGCAGTTTTTTTTTTTTTAACTTTTCCTTTCTTGCAGTGTACCACTCTGCCCTAACACTACACCTTATTCGTGGCGTATCCTACATCCTAGGTTTAATTCATCATGTCATCTTCAGTCTACCCTCTGTGTCCCACCGTAGTTTTGAAAGAACAGTGCAAGGGTGGAACAGAAAGTCTGTTTTATGGAATCACAAAGGCAATGTATTTAAGGGTGCAGCTTACCTGAAGCAGTCATCAGATAACTACCCAGAAGGTATGCCACATGTATTTCGGTTTTCAGGAATTATTATGGCGCGTCGTTGCATCAGAATGCCATTATAAAACAGAAAAGAACATCCTTGTATATGCGATTCGTTGGCTTTCAGAATAGGATCTAACCGTGACATGCCCAATACCAATTGTTCGCTTCTGGAAGTACCAGTATGTTTATTCTGCCCCTACTATTTATAAATAGATTAGCGTGGCCAATTTTATGATAAAGTAAAACAGTAAATATCACAGGATTAAGGAGTCTTTAGACCTCCCTGGTGGAGTTACTGAAATATTAATTGGTATAACTTGTTCTTGGCTCTCTTCTCAGCCCAGGGACTTCTCACTGTATGAGGGCTTCCACATTACTACCGTTATGTTTGGTCCAATTGTAATCAGTAACAGGTATAAAGGAAAGATTGCCCTGCTATGAAGGACGATGCCAGTGATATTTGTAGGAGGTGAAGCAATGAAATGTGTTGCATTTAAAATAACAGGCTCTAGAAAATAATTTGTCATTTTTTATGCCGCAAGTATTCATTCAATTCCAGGTTGTGGGCCCCCGGGTGCGGGGCCCAAGAACGTGAAATGTACACAGAACACGAATCGAATCTCCGTCTTCCAGGCCGTAACGAGCAACTAAATATAATTTTCCAAAGTTTTGCGATGTGTCCCAGTCGCGAGTGCTTTTCTACAAAGTTTACCTACAAATCAAGCCTCTGTGCCTTTACAAATTCAAAATAAACTGAATTCTTCCGTAGATGACAGACTTTTTATTACTTTTTTCGCAAATCTGCGGTTCTGAGATTCTTCTTAATTTGTCCCTTCATTATTGCTGTCTTTTTTCGAAGTAAGTTAGGTGCTGTATAAGAATGGACAGACACAGCTCTTTCCATACATTTTCTTTCCTCGTAAACCAACCATATTACTTTTGGTTCATATCGAATCATATGGGTCACTGGATTCCCAAGCACACATCTTTGATATTGGAAATTTTTCTTCTGTCCTTGGCATTATTTTCGTTTCTCAGACATTCTAGCCTTCCAAGGGACTTCTCCGTATACAGGAGACTTACGTCTTTGTTTACACGCATCTTTCTGTCTTTCTTTCTTGTTAGGTTGCTGTGCGTGTTGTATGTTTTATGTCACGTATCAGAACGGTTTTTTTTTTGTGAAATAGAAGATTGGGAAAGGGGGAAAAAATAAAGTATGAAAGGGAATGGAAGAGGTAGGTAGGAAAGTAGGAAGAAGACAGATAAGCTCTGAAGTGGAAGACTTCAAATTGTCTGTGATATCTCTTATTCCTTTCTTCTATCTTAACTTATATATTTCCTTTTTTATTTTATTTTTTGTTGTATCTTTTCGTTTTCCCTTTCCGCTTCAGAGGATGTTAGACTCTTCTTCGTTTTTCTTATACCTTCTTTACCCTCTTTATTTAAATCTTTTAAAATAAGTTTTTCGGTGAAAACCGGAGAATGTGGGATCAAAAAGGAGGAAAGAATCAATATGAATTTTTATTGGGGATTTCTTAAGGGACGTCAATGTGCTGTAGTTACAGAGATTATTTTTATTATTAATGTTTAATTTTCTTGTAGTTTATGTAAGTAGAATATAAATAACACGGTTCATGTATCTTGAATACTCTCTGCTTAAACATTCATAGCGAAGTTTGTTGACCGAAGGACGTGATTTGTCTGCTGTTTAAAAGGAAAAGCGTAGTTGACCGACAAGATATGTTAAAGAATCTGACAGATATCTTATTAATAATTAGAACATTCAAAGATAGATAAAACGGTAAATGTTCATATTTAAGCTACGGATTGTGTGCATTCGTTTTATTCATTCCTGGTGAAAAAAATTAAGAAGAAAAAACGAGATTTGTAGGTTGATTTCAGTTCAGAAATGCTGTCTTATGCATTTTATGTTGCTTATATACTTTTATATTCATTCGTTGCTGACAGATGTGGAAGTGGAAAAGGGACGAATTCCGTTTGCTTGAAAGACAACTTCATTCTTCCTTTGAGTTCTATGTGTATAATTGTTCATACTACGTGGAATTTAAATTCTAATAAGTAATGTAATTGGTGTTAGCACAGAAAAACATTACGTCCCCTTAGTACGTGCAGGAAAACTTCATGTTCGCTCAGTCATTTATTACCGAAATATGCAATTATGATTTTGGACAACAGAAAAGAAGCTAAGTTTTTATCCAATTGAGTTTGCTTTTGCAAATACTTATGAATTTCAAACTTACCGTGCAGTTAAAAAATTACACCCACCCACACACACACACACACACACACACACATACATATATTTTGCCCAATAAGCATATTGCAACATTTAAAATTGCTGTTATAACAGCCATTTCTTTTGTATCTAGTATGGCTTTATTTTTGGTAAAATAAGTAGCGATCTGTTTGAATTTTATGTGAAGCTGGAATGCACTAATTTTTCAAAAAAATTGGAAGCAACATCACAATTCTAGGGGCCAGAGGGGTGACACACAGCAGGTTCCATACCGAGGACCCATAGAATATTACGCGTCAACGTAAAAAAATTTCTCACCATGACGTTCTGGCGCCCGAACTTTGTTCATTGATGTAACGTGTTTAAATTAGATCTAAGACGGAGCAAAATTACAACTGTTGTAACGTCCAAGGTACACGCGTAGTTCCAAATAAACCAATCCCCGAATCTTGAGGTGAAACACGCCGACGGTCATAACAAACATGAAAGATCCCCGTTATGTATACAGAACTCATAGTAAATAAAATGTTACGTACAGGGTGATCCGAATAATGATAAATTTATGCAGGCAGCTGGCGCCAGAATTTGTTTCGTTTCGTTACTGCGGACTGATACAGCTCTGTCCATTCTGTAACATTCCGTCAATATCACCAACTGTCTTGTCATTTAAATCACTATACACAAGTTATAATCTTTTCTTAATCACTCTGTACCCTTGCACGTGTTCCAGTAACCGTGTATGTCCGAATACAGTAAACCACATTTCCTCTCTGTTTACTGTTTGCATTCTCATTCAATTAAATAGGAAAATAGTTTATAAGAAAATAGTTTTGCGGTAACGAATTCAAACCCTCGCAAATAACAGTAAGAGCAGCTACTTTTCAGTGGCGTCAGTCGTCTTTATCTTTTTCTCCAGCCCATGTTCAGTTGCCTTCTCTGACTGCATCGAGACAATTCCCTTGATTGGCTTCTGTCTCTGCACTAGAGCGGGCAATGTTTGGAAGGAAGGCACTGAAAGATTTATAATATCCAATTACTGTTTTCATCGGTGAGCTTCTCTTCACAATTCCTTTATACTCACGCGTCATGGGGTTTTTGTGTCTTCTCTTTCGTTGAACGTCGGATTGAATTTTAGCATTATGAATTTCTTCTCGTATATTGCAGGCCTGTTTCACTTCTCGAAGCTACATTGCTCCTCTCTCGTCGAGCAAAACATTCCATATGACGGAAATAAATCTGCCTCAAATAACGCAACTTTATAGATTGTGTCTGCGTTCCGGCTTTATATTTTCTTATTCGTTTGTCACGTTTATTTTATTCTTTCCTTATACCTACTCAACATTTGGAAAAGAAGTATTTGTTCTCGCCTGAGTACAAAATTCAATAATTTTTGGCAGTCTTTAGACTAATTCGTGCATCTTCTTCTTCTTCTTTGTTTATTGTGAATGTCATTGTCTTAGTAGCAGCTTATTGAATTTCATAAACGTTCCTTAGTTAGAGTTGGTTCATATCCCCGAACTAAACAGATATTTTATACAAACTTGCAGCAACAAAATAAATGTGAAGAGTGAACATACTCTTCCCAAACAACGTTTGGGTCTAGACGACAAATTACTAGTATGAAACAGATAAGCACGAATTTTTGGTCATCACTGCGGTGTGGCGGAGGAATCAATCCTTCTGGCATATGGCGCCCGACATTTCGAATGTATGTTGTGCCTTCAACGTCAAGCGCCTAAAGAACAGAGAACTCATAGCACCCGAAACCGATTATCCTCTAATTTCGGCGTCATATCCCACAGGAAGTGCAACAGAATCCCTTCGCTTTGTCCGTGAGTCTTTCCAAGTTTATAGAATGGAGTTTACAGTGAAAATATTCGTACATAGAGATATTATTGATACGTTTTACATTTATCTACTTTGACAATCTTTAATCTTACCCCACTGGTGTGTGGATACGTCCACCTCGAATTCAATTTCTTTCTCTCTTATCAGTTTAGGTCTGCCGCCCTCAGAAATTTCATGTGTGCTGCCTCTTTATTGTCTTGATCTCAGTATCTTGTGCCACTTTCATACTTAAGAACTGGTTCAGACGTACTATGCGTGGTGCTTCTTGTAAGCTGGTTTAGACACATTTATTTATGTGTCATGCCTGTCCTAATGCACGCATTTAATTTAACTTCATATACTTTTGTATGGCTAGTACAGAACAAGGAGCCTCGGGCCTTCCCGTTTTCTGTGGTTACGTAATCCTATCCTTTTTATAGACATTCAGTAGGTTTCCTTCGGCGGGTGATCGACCCTTTACAAGGCCTCTGCTTAAAGAGACAGACACATACATACGCAAGGGAACCGCTGATCTTTGTGCACGAGTAGGTTTCAGACCGATGATACGTGTGTTCGGGCTGTAGACGCCCTCAACTGCACAGATCCTGCTGCGGGGTTTTATCTGTATTTCGTATTTTCGTACACCGACATGCAGCATCCCAAAGTGGTTATATTTAAGACTTGTGCGTTGTGCCATGATTTCGTCTGATTGTAATTTTCTTATTTTTTTCTATTCTTGTACTTTGTTGTCTTGCCATACAAGTTGACTCAAGCAGTAGCACTTGTGACTTGTATTTTGGATGTTCCACTTCGAATCTTAGCTGGGGTACCTACGACCCTGGCTGATAATTTCGTAGCTTTCAAATGAGATCACGACCTCTTCGTTCCACAATCGTTCTAGTCCATTCCGTACTGTCAAATATTCATGCAACTGACTTGCTTCGTCAGTAATTAGTTTACAGTAAAAAAAATCCTGTAGGCCACCTTTTAGGAGAAAGAAGTAAAGTAATGCCGCAAGACTGTAAAGACAATCTTTTGAAATGGCATTGTCTAATAGTAATAAACAACAGGAAATTTTAACGGCGACAGCTTTCAACTAGATTATGTTCAGCGGTCGTTGATGTCACGTGAAGAGTGACCTCCCCCACGCAAAATAAAATAAAATTTCAGATAGTTTCTTTTGTTAACCCAAATAGTTCCTAACTTAACTGGTGAATCAGTATAGGCTATATTCTGTTCCCTGCCTCTGGTCTCGACTTAGAAGGTAAGCAAGAAGTCCTGTAGCAAACTTAAGCTATAAATAAATTGACGTAATTCAAACACATGCGGAAACAGTAAGCGTTCCGCGTCCTACGCAATATATTACATACTTAGTTTCAAGGAAACTTATTGCACTCACCTTATAAGGATAAAGGGAGGAACTAACTTGAATAATGTTTTTACTAGGGGCGGGGGAGCGGTTTTGCGAGAGACAAGAGGGTGCTACTATAAAGGGGGGAAGGCTGTAGAAAAGAGAGGGACTGCATTAAAGTGATTTGTCATCCTACTTCTGCAACTGTGTGCAAAAGAAAGCAGAAAGTTGATAAGAAATGGTGGTTTCATTTTTGGGGTTTGGTTTGGGAGTTCCTTGCCAAAAGGGAGCTGGCACTGCTACCAATTAAACTTCCTGCGTAAATCTTGAAATGGCGTTAAATGGAAATGTGATGCTTTGGTGTTGATCATATAAATGAGACGCATTAGTAACGACTGTTGTATTCAAAGCTTGTATTTTTAAACATGCCTATTATTTTGGATATTGGCCATCTATGATTGTTTCTAATAAAACGCTTCCGCAACTCCCCCACCCCGTTAATTAGGACTCGAGCTGACCATCTTCCGAATGTGGCGTTTACAGAAGGTGGACACTGTCCAAAAGTTTAGCCATATAATGTTTATCGTAACACACCATCATGAGAGACATTTAACCTTAATATTATCCACCCATCTACGCCTAGGTTTCCCCATTGGTCTCTTTCCCTCCGGTTTCCCCACCAAGACCCTATACACCCCCCTCACCTCACCTATACGCGCCACATGCCCAGCCCATCTCATTCTTCTCGATTTTATCACCCGCACAATATTGGGTGAGGAATACAAATCATTTAGCTCCTCGATATATATATATATATATATATATATATATGTATATATGTCTTACTGAAAGACAAATAGTTCGATTCATAAAAGCAGGACCGTGAAGTTAGGAGGAATAAGGAGGAGACTAAAGGGTGGGCAGTGCTTCTTGTGTTTGAGGAAGTCAGGCATCTATTTTCAAAATGTTGAGAAAGTAAAAATTGGAGAGAACGGTTTTTACTTCCGTAAATTATTTTAAACGAGAATTTAGATTGTAGTAAAGTATGAGATTATACAAATGTGATAGATTAAAAAAATATGGGTAAATAACTAAAAATCGGATGCATATATGAAAGTAAATTCGATAAGGCACAACACTTATTGAACTCTAGGGGGAAATAGAATGAAAAATTAAGAAATTATTTGATAGGCGATAAATTACTGTAATGCTACTGCAGTATTATTATATGTATGGCTAGAAAAGAGAGAGCAGGATGATTTAAATTGGTATATAGGCCTATTTAAGGAATAGGTGCACTGCAGTAGCCTGGTATCACTCTGGCACGGACTAATGTAATGTGTGAAACCACAACTCAGCAAAGTCAATGAGGCCAATACGCTACTGACAGCTTTTAAAGATTCATTACAGGGTTGGCAGCGAACACCAACTGAATGTTCGAATGACGTAATTTTTAGTGTAATAACAAAGTCGCAACCAATGCAGATACTTTAGCCGCAATAAAACATTTACATCTCTCAGTTTATTACAAAACATATAATCCATAAATGCAGTTCTAATTGAACGGGACTTTTTTTTAAAACAAGGTACGCCATGCATGAAAAATATGCCCTGGTTTTCCTTGTGTACATAAGGGCAGTAAATGTAAGGCATACGTTCAGTTCAGGTGGGTATTGAAGCATCAGCATCCACTTGAACTTAACTTAGACACTCGGAATATGAAGGCAGCACTTCGGTCGAAACGTCAGAACGAATTGTTAATGCTACACGGTGTACTGAGGTAGAAGACTAACTTCTCTTAACTGAAGGTATAAAAGTGCTGAATTACAAATTTTGCGTCTCTGAACACAGTTCTTTACGCACTAAGATGGCATATGTACATTATCTTCGCCTTCTGGGTGTCAGAAGTATCAAGCCTGATGATTTAGTGTTCTGGAATACAATGTTGTAATAATAAAACAGATCATTCCTCTTGCCTTGTACTAGAAGTGCAAGGTCATAATTTCTCGAGATTAGTTAGTTTAGCAAGAAGTTTACAATTTTTGTCACGTCTTTGAGTCTAAAAATGAAGACGACTCTCGGGTGCTGTTAAGGCAGCAATAATTTCTTTGTTTTTATTATCGTTTTATAGATGTAGAGAAGAGTGGGGAGAAAAAAATTATGACTGGTGAATATATGTCCTTGAAACACGCATAGTTGAGAAATAATGAATGTAGAAAGCAATCATCTTCGACTACTTGTGTAGCAACACGCAGGATTCCCGGTCGTGAATTCTGGATATATTGAAGCACAACTAAAGTGTATGAAACAAGCGTTAATTTCAGTGATCACCTCGTTAGTTCAGTGAAAAAGGTACGGAAATTTAAGAGATGTTGTGGATAATATTTTGGCTCCAAAGTGTATGTTTGACTAACATTGAGAATAATTGGTACAACAGATTAACTGACGCAGTAGACGAGGTGGGGGCATATAATAATGTCGTTATAAACGGATTCGATTGTATTCTTAAACCACTTAGAAGGTTGCTTGTATTAAAATTGAAAGATTATGGCTTAAGAGAATTTGCGGAATAACTGTGCAGATGTAACCTAGAGTAATATTATACGCTCGGTTCTGTTAGTTGATTTGGAAGTGGACACTTCCGCAAATTCTTTCTTGATAAAATCATAAAGAAAGGTATTTTCATGTAAAATGCTTGTGGCTAACCAACCAACCAACTAACCCAATGGAGCAGAATCCTCGAGAAGCGAACAGCCTGCTTCCTAACACAATAAAGAAAATCCCCGCATTTTATGGGCGTCCAAAACTTTGTACTGTTTTTGTAATAACCCGTATCTTGTCCCTGTTTTGAGCCCGACGAGTCAGTCTATGCCATAAAATCATATGTCTTTAAGATTCATTTTAATATTACTCTTCTACGTCTACGACTTCAGGCGGTCTCTTTCCTGCAGGTTTATCCTTTCCTTATTCTTTTAAAATTACCCTCATTCCTTACCACAGTGATTTGATCACATCAGTAATGTCTGATGAGTGCAAATCATGAAGTTTCCCATTATGGAATTTTCGCCATGCTCCCTGGATTGATCATATTATCACAGCTACCGTGAAATAACTCGTATAATTTACGTCTTAAAAGGACCTATTCAGTGTTAGTATCCTGTTTCACACGTTCACGTATCGTGCATACAGAATGTTTACAAACCTGAAATGATTTCCTGCAAGTTACATAAATTCATGCTGTGTCCCTGCCAAGCAGCCACTTGCCATCAAATCACTATGTATTAACTACTCATCCTGTGACTACTACAACCTCCTAGCTTGGACTGTACTTAAGTGTGACTTGCAAGAAACGCCCTACTCGGTAATCACCATATACTTCTATTATGAAGGGAGCCAATAGGAACAAAAATATGCAAACTATTTTAACACGTGAAGAACCTTCCAAATTTGGAGTTCCAAGAAAGTATAAAACTATAATATAAACAGCCAACTAGATGCAACAATAATAATTTTATTAATAATTTCAATCAGCTCAACATGTCTCGGGTGATAATTTCGCCCATATTCAGGAGCACTAGACTGTGTTTACAGCTTGTGGTATAAAGCATCGTCGGTGCTGCCAGCAGGCAGGCATGCAAGGGCTCTGAAGAAAGTGTGTATGTGTGGTTTTGTGTGTGTGTGTGTGTGTGTGATGATCTAGGGTAACGTCAGATTTTATGCTCTTTTGTCTCACGTTAACCCGACTTCTATTTTTTTTTATCTATTCAGTCATCCATCCGAAAATTTGAATTCTTAAATTAGCCCCTAGAAATAAGCTTTCTTTTTACCAGGCTGACTGGAACGTATGTTTACGTAATATGGTAGCTCTGTTGTGTATTTTGTGCGAAGTGGCCGTCTCGTTTCAAATTTTGAAGGAAGTGACGAAGGTTTCCCCAAACAAGAATAATAACTTTATCCCTACGCCCTGGTTTCCTACAGTTGATGAGGCGACACAGCGTTAGTGCCACTAACTTTCACTTCAAGAAATGGTAATTTTTATATTGCAGAAAATAGCTTGAAAGTAATACTTTTGAAATATTTAATGCAAATATTTCTTTATTTTTAGATTTAATGGTGACAAAATATCAACCACTGAGGTTAGACATGCGAAGGTTAGATTGCAAGGGGTTGTGCGTTGACTGGATTGATCTGTTTCATGACTGGGAGAGTCTGCGGACAGTTGTGGACATTGCAATGACCTTATGAGTTCCATACAATTCGGGGGATTGCTTCACTAGCTGAGGAAGGACTCTAATCCAGTGTTTCTCAACCTTTGTGAGACCGCGGATCCGTAAATTCTTTTTTATATAACGAGGGCCCGGTCCCAAAAAATTTACTCGCAAATATCTTTCCATTTTTTAAGTTCATACATTAAAATAACGTATTTAAAATTAATTCTGGCATAATCATAAAGAGTATTAACACACTTATGTATACGGTGTGGCGTGTTAACAAATATAAAATTACATTTAAATTAGTTATCAATCACTGGACTAATGAAATCTTGTAGCATATTGCAGTTTCCTCTGGCCGACATCTGGGTCTGAGTTTTTCGACACATTCACGAATATTTTTCTCCTCAGAATATTTCCACTATAAAACATTTTATTAATGAAAATTGCTTAGAAAATTAGATGTCAAATTCAAGGAGAACCTCTCGCGGCCCGGTATAATTGATGCCAGGGCGCGGTACCGGGCTGCGGCCCGGCGGTTGAGAAACACTTCTCTAATACATGTATATTGGATGTAAACACTCTATATAAGTCCACAATTTCAAACATGATGACGACAAAACTATTCTGTCTCTACAAAATTTGTTATAAATTACAAATATATTTACACAAATAAACCAACTTAAAGAAACTCTAATAAATACTTAGGAGTAGAAATCTATGAATTAGAGAAGTAGGCTCGATTTATGCTCCGAATTCCTTGTTTATTATTTGGCCTGACTTTTTTCACTCTATTGAAGATACGTTTTTTGGTTTAATTTATTTAATTAACTCGTTTGAAACTTCAAAATATGTCTTAAATTAAATTTCATTTATGTTTCTTTTCCAAGTAATAAACACACCAGTTCAGGCCGCTGGTCGAGTAAATATCCATTAGTAACCCCATGAGGAATTTGTGTATATTTATCAATATATATGTTACAGAACTTATCTCTCGCTTTATAAGATGAAAGCTTTTAATTGTAATTAATTTAACTTTCTCTTATCTTTAAATGAATAACGTTAAATTGTTTGTAATATAAAATGTGTTTCACCAAAATCAAGTATTGAGGTTTGTCAGTCGGTCTTTCCAATTTCATAAGCCATACCTTAATTATGGCAACAGAGTCGTTAACATCCGTTCATACTACAGTGTTACAAACCTGAGATAAAATGTCACTGAATTCACTGGAATGCATATCTGGCAGTAGACTGCTACTGTGTAGTTCGTTTCAATGTAAATCCGTAGAATCGGGACAGTACGAATGTTAAGCTTCATTCTTCTGCATTTTTTTAGGGACGATGCAGATTGAAATTGTGTTGGGACCTTTTACTGTTTATCTTTAGCCGCTGCTCCTGTACCAAACTTTTGTGGGGATGTGTACCCGCGTGACCAGTTCTTACCTGTGGGTAGACACCGGCCTTGTGTACATGCTCCGACCCTCCACTACTTCTTCTTCTTTTCTCATCTCTCTACTTGTTTCTTTCTCTCCTCCCTCATCGCCTTACACTTTCTTAAGAACCCGTCCGAAGATTTTAAAAACTCGTTTAACCAATCAGAAGGTGAGGACTGTAATGGCGTTTGAAACTGGCTAGGATTATACTGAAACAAGTTCTGGCTATGCTCAGGACAAGCCTAACTTGACAAAAGGCGGGATATTGTGTGTTTTATATGACAGTGCTATTCTGATAATACTTTCATTATAATATATAGACTGCATGCATGTAATAAGGCTATCGGGGATATGCATAATAGAAGAGTGGGAGCAGAAATTGAGCGGATCTTCTGATGTACGTATAGGCCTGATCCGTTGTGCTCGTGTTTTCTAGCGACGGGGTGTCGTTTAAAAAAGAAAATAACTGCAGCTCTTAATGTAGTACAGATATCTACGACATGACAGAAGCTTCACGTGTCAGCACTGTTATGCGATTCTCTGTTCAAGTAATATTGTATTATGTTTGATCGTAGCTGGCCGAACGGGGTCAATAGATACCTGAAACGCGTTTAACGGGGTGACAGATGTCTTTGAGAACAGAGAAGAAATGAGTAAATACAGCAGGATTATATGCATTTCATTTCGCATGATTACGCGGAACTTGCTGGAAATATTGAAACTAGTGTGCACACTACGTGTGTGTGTGTAGACTGTGCACACCATGCACGCCATGTAAACTATGGACACAAGGTACGAGTGTGTAGCGAGCACCATGTAGAAATTCCAAGCACCAGTTTGTCTTGGCGACTACATTTTTTAACTGGGCACCCAGTACTTTTTTGAGTCCTCATCTTGAAGCGTACTGCATGTGACAATTCTGGCGCCTCGAATTTTGAGGTGGCTGTAAGAGTTTCAAAAAATCTATGTACTATTAATTTACACTTCGTAATCTGTGCATTGCGTAGAAGCATAACAATGATATATCATTGACAAGCACATAATATAATGATAATTTTGAAATGTATTAATAATGCAAATTAAGCTATCCCGTTAGCTATTAGAACTATGTTCGCCTATTTTGTTCTGCTGCATGGAAGGCTATTGAACTGCAGTGCTGTTTAATATAGCTTAGGTTCACACAGGGCCCATTTCAAATGCAACACCGAAATCTAGGACGTTGTTTTTAAAAATCGAAATTTTTGTGTGGCGTTTTTACGTAATTTATCTTAATTCTCTTTATTTTATTATGTTTACCAACGGCCTTCCTTTATTGTTAACATTTGTCAGTAGATATGTTTGGCAAAGAGTCTGAAATTAGAAAGTCAAAAATAGCAAAGTTTACAGAAATGAGAGACGTAAATCCGTTAGGTTATAAATTTGGGTACCTCATACATAATGTTGGGTAGGATAATAAATTAGATGTTTAGAAGGACCACCTGCCAGTTTGTTCCGACTGGAGTCCGCTCCGTATCCTGTGGAGATTTCGATGCCAGAATTGGAAGTTATCCAGGCTTAGAGTACGTAACAAAACTCCGGTTCATAAAACAAACATTCCAGCTCTTGACAAACTATAACAAGACAGGCAATGTACGGACAATGTAACATTGAGGCGCGTTCGTACAACGATTGTTGTAGTGGAAAAGCAATAAATATCACATATTCTGAGTGCGTGTAGCCTTAGGTATACAGCGTGCAATGCTCATGCGCCATATTGTCTTCTGTGGTCTGTCCGCCGCTACAATATTTCTCCACATTATCTCATAAACGGTATGATTTTCGAAAAAAAAAAAGGAATTGAACACAAAACATGTGTTTTGATTGTTTGTCCGAAACATTTTTAATTCAAAGAAGTATTGAGCGAGTTATGATTAAAAATGTATTTTAGTTTTCAAGTAAAGTACATGTTTTTCTTTGTTGATATTAATGAATCTACAGTTTTCTTGACCGATTTTAAAAAGATACTCATATATAAATTTTCATAAAAATCCGTGCAGTGGGAGTGGAATTGTTAAATGCGGATGGACAGACAAACAGGCAAACAGACATGACGAAGCTAATAGTCGCTTTTCGCAAATTTGCGTAAGCATCAAAATATCTGGATCGGGTTGTGGAAATAAACTAATATTATTTAAAAGTCATGTTTATACCGGGGTGCTGATAAGTCATTAGCTCGACCAGGAAGGAAACAAGCTCGGAAGGTTGTCAGGGACGCGCGCGATTTCAACAAAATCGAGACGAGAGCCGTCATCAAGTTTCTTTTCCTGCAAGGCAAGACGCCGAAGGAAATACACGTCATTCTGACAGAAACATTAGCCTGTTTCCTTCCTGGTCGGACTAAGGACTTATCAGTACCCCCATATAAACTAGTCTAACTTCAGTTCATGCAAACCAGTCTGTATCCATACTAATAATCGTATCTACCATGACATAAACAATCTTGGTAAAATATTGTCGCATTTTATTGCATACTAAATGTGTAAACTCGTAATTGCCTGTAAGAGAAATGTACATTTCAGAAGACCGAGGGTCAATTTTGAATCACTATAAGAGCATTCTTGTCTTTATAATTCACTGCAAATTGGATACGTGATAAAATGCATTAGGAACACAGTGTGTGTCGAAATAATATAAAGTTCAGAAGTTCGTACTCATTCTTTGAAAACTAATTCGGAATAATTAAAAAACTTAAAAAAACCGCGGTATTCGTTATGTTCTCGTTTGATCTGCGTGGTACATAGATATTTCGTCAATCAAATTTATTAGAAGTGTGAATATTTTGATTTCACATATTTGAGTCGCTTTGTTTACTGGGGTGGTGAAATAAAGGAGGGTGCGAAGGATGGTGTATGTGGCACGCATGGGGAAGCGGAAGATTGTTTCAGGCTTTAAGTTGTAAATCCCGAATGAAGGAGACCACTAAGAAAAACGAGACGTAGATGGCAGTACAATTTAAAATACGTAACCTTAAGTAAATTGGAAGCGTGTCGACTGCATTCGTCTACTTATAGCGTACCCGCATTAAACCTTCGGGTTTGAGAAAATGAATGAAGTTCTTGACTCCTTCTTCTTCCATTGACGCTACAGCCCACTGTGGGCTTTGGCCTGTCGAACAATGTCCTTCCATTTTTTCCTATCTGCCACCAACTCCCAGCATTTTGAAGATCTCCTTCTACTTCCTCTTTCCATCTTTTCCTAGGTCTACCCCTTCTTCTCGGCCCTTCCAGTTCTTGAGTGAAGATATTTTTTTGGCATCCTATCCTCCTCCATTCTCTCTAGGCGACCTAACCAACTTATCCTTTGCCCTTTTACCCATTTTACTATATTTTCTCCTTTGTTCATCTCTTCTAGTTCTCGATTCTTCCGACTTTTCCGTTCCCCTAGTTCATATTTAGTACCCTATATTATTCTAAATATTTTCCTTTCAAAAATTAGCAGAGCTTGTTCTTCTTTCTTCGTCAACGTCCAAGCTTCCGCTCCATACGACACTAGCGGTGTTATTAGTGTCTAACATAATATAATTTTAGTAGCTCTGGATAAATGTCGACTCCTGAAGAGACTTATAGCGGCAAAATAAGTTCTACTGCCGGCTAAAATACGGCTTTGTATTTCTTTTTTCACGCTCTTATCATTACTGATTAGCGTACCCAAGTATATGAACTCGGCTATTCCTTCATAAGTTACACCATTCATGGTTGCCCCTTTCACTGATCTTCGGGAAACCTTCCAGCTCTTGAAGGAAGTTCTTGACCATCTTAGGAAATTTTGGCTTTTGAAGGATAACTTTGCCCCCATGTTGGCACCAAAATAATACACCTAAAGTTTGTTCTTTTAAAGCTACAATAGAAGCCTCCTGTTCTTACCCTTAGATTCTGCTCTTGGAATTTCTTTTGTGAATTCACGCTTAGGGCCTTTACCGATTGTCCCGCCTACCAGTAATACAGACCCGCTAATGTGTTCGTTCTGTATGTTTTTTGTTGTAGGAGCCAATGGTCTGCGCCGGAGAGGTCGCCAGACATACACTCGGTACCAGACATTGGAGCTGGAAAAGGAATTCCACACAAACCACTACCTCACGAGGCGACGACGTATCGAGATGGCGCACGCGTTATGCCTCACAGAGCGGCAGATCAAAATTTGGTTCCAAAACCGACGGATGAAACTCAAGAAAGAAATTCAGGCGATCAAGGAGCTAAACGAACAGGAAAAACAGGCGCAGGCACAGAAAGCTGCGGCTGCTGCAGCGGCGGTAGCAGCTGCGCAGCAGCAACAGCCAGGCGGCGGCGAACCGAACTAGGAGTCGGCGCACCACGCTCCCTCTGGAACGACTGCATCACCATGGACACACCAGCTGCAAGGTAGGCGTAGCTTCAGTCCTAGCTTGTCATGGGCCGGCATGTTACTGTCTCAAGAGTTTCTTAGAAAAGTCTGACAGCTTATCATGTCGAGAGTCAGAGTACTGTGCAGTCTACAGTGTTTCTCAACCTCCGGGCCGCGCCCCGGTATCGGGCTCTGGCATCAATTATACCGAGCCGCGAGAGGGTCTCCTGGAATTTGTCATTTTAGTTTTCTAAGCAATTTTCATGAATAAATGTTTTATAGTGGAAATTTACTGAGGAGAAAAATATTCGTGAATGTGTCGAAAAACTCAGACCCAGATGTTGGCCTGAGGAAACTACAATATGGTGCAAGATTTCATTAGTCCAGTGATTTATAACTAATTTAAATGTAATTTTATATTTAACATGCCACGCCGTATACATAAGTGTATCAATACTCTTTATGATTATGCCAGAATGAATTATTAATACTTATGTTAGTTTAATTTATGAACTTAAAAAAAAATGGAAAAGTATTTACGAGTAAATTTGTAGGGACCGGGCCCTCGCCTTACGAAAAAAAAATTTACGGGGTCGCGGTCTCACAAAGGTTGAGAAACATTACTCTAGAATACCCAGTGCATTGTTGTACTCCTTTTTATAGTCAGAAATGTGAATAAAATGAAATAACTAAAGGGAGCTATGTTGGCAAATTATCGGAACTTGAAGTACTCATTGTCTGTAATATGGGGTCGATAGTAGGACTGTGGTCCCAAATGCTCTGAAGAACCTAGCAAGCAGATAGTGCCTACAGGGGAGCGAAAATAGAATAAATGTCGTTTTAATGAGAGTATTCGTTGCTTTTCTACCCTTATTTTCACTTTTACTTTTAATTTCCATTGGATGTGTTACATTATGCTTGTAAGTACTGTATGTAATGCATGTGTTGTTCAGTATGTCATTTTCAGCCATTCTGTGTCGCATAATTTTCAGGAATTAAACGTTTGTGTAGGCAAATTTTACTGGAAAAAAGGTCGAGGGGCGTATTTTATGTCACTTGCCAACTCTTCACGTGCATGTTTTTTTCTCCATGCTAAAACTATAGCTAATTTGTTCTAAAATGAAGCACAACGTTTGAGAGACCGCGATCTGTTATTGTTTCTTAAGTATAGTATAAATAGGAGGAAATAATTGCATTGAATGCAGATGTGTAAAAAACGTTAATAAGATGTTCATTATAATTAACAATTAAGGCAGTGAGATACAGGTGTGTTGAATATATGGTACATTAAATAAACCCAGTATCTGATTGATTCTAACGTCTTTCACAGGAGTCTATCTTTTCTCTCTAGGCCTTTTCTCTGTTCTCGTACTTCTCCTTGAGCAATGAATTCCACTAAAACTCTTGCTTTTCACAGGACTTTTAGGAAAATATCTCATTAAGTTCCGCCTTAAAATCTGTTTTGTCTGGCTTTTATCTTATATTTTGTGAAAATATGTACGTGTTATTTTGTGTGGAAGTTTTTTCTTCTCCCCACGATTGAACATAACTTACTCATTGTCCGAAGATGCTGAGAATAAGAGGGAGGAAAGTGGTTTTTTAACGACATTGGAATTTGCCAATCTCCTGCAGTGATTGTACAAGACGAAAGAAATATGCTTATGGAGCAGTGGTGGAATGATACTGACAGGGCCACATGGGAGTACAAGGACAGAAACCTGCCCCGTTGTTGTATTGTCCACCACAAATCCCAAATGGCCAGGAGTGGCTTAGGAAAATATTCGTATAGAACATATGGGTAACGAAGGAAGTAGAGAATGGAGAAATATTACATAGTTAATATGTCATTATTTTTGTTCTTTGACATAAACACTTTCATTCAGCACAACTGTAGGTTTTTGTCATCCTATTTTGATATTCTTGCTTAATATTTCGATTCTAACTGCCCTGTTCCGACGATCTACCGAATTGTGTGTAGTTTATTACATTCTTAAAGCTCCTGGTTTTGAAATACATTTGCCATATGCAAATTTAGGAGTCGCCACCCAATTCTAGGCGCGAGGAGTGTCGTATTAAACAAACTCCTAGAATTTTGTAGTGATCTTTGAAACTGTTATCCCGTGCTTCATATTTATTTTAGGGAAATCTACAGTAATTTTAATGAGAATATTAGACACCACTCTACAGTATCTAATCGCCTGGGCGATCGCTTTTCCAGGATTTGTTTTCCCCGGCTATATGCACAACCTGTAGGTGTAAATATTTAGCTGAGGCATCTCATTGTGCTGTAATAAAATATGCATACCCACCCCTTCGTTCGGTAAAACTGCACACGTATTGTATTTCCGATATTTTTGTTGCAGTTTTCGGTTGTAACAACCATATGCAGGCAGTACATTTGTTTGTAAATCAGTAATATTTACAGTATACCGTAAAAATATAAATACAACAGATATATCGGAAATAAAAGAAATATATATTTGTACCGTCTGAAAGTGATTATGTAAAGTTAGTCGGAGCACAGTGATTGGACTCGGTACGTTTGCGCTACTCACCAGATATTTACGGACATATGGACAGTTCATGTGGCACGCAAGTATTATATGTGAAACTGCAGAGGGTTTACTGAATTTAGGTGGGAAAATCAGAAGGTCCAGGAGCGGATTAACAGTGGAACTAATGAAGCTTAAGCTTTAGGGTCCCTCACTTGCATGGGCCCTTTCCAAGGCCCTGGGAGGGGCCCTAAGTAAGTATAAACTTTCTTTTCTGATTTTGTATTCGTAATTTTTATTCTTTTTCATAAAGAGGGCCCCAAAATTTATAAAATTCAGGCTCCAGGAAGTAGGAAACAAGCGCAATATCAAAATTGGTTTTCAACAAATGGGTTGGGATCTCGTGGGCTCGGCTGAAGACAGGTTCCAGTTGATGCCTGTTAGCACGGCAGTGGAACTTCGTATTCTGTACAAGGCGAAGCTTTCCGAGACCAGTCGACTGGCTCTTTCTGGTAAAATTCAGTTCCGCTGAGATAGTGATATAGCCACGTGGTGTTTTGTTTGAAAAAATAAAGTTTATTCAATTAATTGTGTCGTTCTTATCATCGCATACATGAGATGCAGACCTACAGCAGTTACTAATAAATCACTGCGCAGACTCGCCATCTGTTTCCGTCAGAGTGGGCAATTTGGAATATGTTTCTTCTGGTCTGTAACTTTTTAAATTCTACGTAAAAGGTTTCGCCCTTTTTTTTAGTCAGTTATGTGACTGAAAATCAACGCTGTGATGCCTGAATATTTGTCAACATTAAATCCAACATAAGATATCGCCTCGTAGAATTGTGAGATTTGAAGAATGTTGAAGAAAATAACATGTACTTCTAGAAGCGCATTTCTTCAGACCACATCCGCCATCCACCGGTTCTTTGTGCTATATAAATCTTCTTATTCTACAGTATTTTTTTCTTTCTTTTTGGCACTGCGGCCCAGTGCGAGCTATGGCCTCCTCATTCCTGTAGTTTCTAGATCACACACGACGACGCACCACAGTCTGTAGGACTTCCCTGGACCATTGATCAACCCTACGCAGAGACCTCTACCTGACAACACACAACACTCACAAAATACAGACATACATAAACCCGGCGGGGTTTGAACCCACAATTCCAGCGAGCGAGCGGTCGCTGACCTATGCCTTAGACCGTGCGACCAATGGGACAGCATTCTACACTAAGAGAAAGTGTATTTGTGATGGCATAACATAAGAGTAGGCAAGATTGTAACTCCGAGCGTCATTCACCTCTGCAGTAAATAGGAGACGAGTGATAACTTCAAGTCCCAACCGCTTTAGTCGGTGGACAGATTCCCTGGTAACTTGCATGTAGGAGGCTGGGTGGACTGCAGAGACTGTCTCAGCGTTTGGCAGTAGAGAAAATTCTCTTCCTCTTGTTGGGATTTGACCGTGTTTTCTGTGTGGTGTATCCTGTAGTCTAGCCAGTCGCTATTTCTGCACCCTCCCAATGCCAGTAAAGTAAAGCTTTCCCTGTCCACGCTTGAAGGCGTATAGGGGGTGTAGACTTACAGCTCCGCTCATTCTTTACCCCGACACTACATGGAGGTGAGTTTTAACTTAACGCTTCGACCTTTTTCCCACCGGGTAAGAGCCCCGGTACCCATTGATTGGGGGGGGGGGGGGGGGGGGGGTTGGCCAAAGAACCGGTCTGGACGTTTTAGAGAAGATAAAGTTGCTTGCCTCTGCCAGAATTCGAATCTCGGGCCGTCCAGGCCGTAGAGTTGGCGCTATACCTTCTAATACCAAGTTTTAGTTTCAGAGTTCTTGTTCAGCGAATTCGGATGTAAACCAGCAGGGAGATTCCATACTGATCTCATAAGCAAGTGTAGGCTAATATTCTCCTGCGAATCCACTATCCAGGAAGGACAAGCGTCTCAGTAGTTTTTGTCCTCCATCTATCCCCATCTTGCGCCACAATCCCCGTCCTTGTTACGTCATTCTGTACATCATCTCGTCTAGCACCAACAGCAGTCATGAAAGTACGGTATGTAGACCTGGTCTGATCATCCGATATGTCATTCGGAGAAGAAACTGATTTTAGATTTGTGAACTGAAAATACCTGTAGATTGCCAATTTCACGTATGCAGATCTCTAGTCGACTTAATTCATCTGCCCATCCACTCACTCACTCTCTCGTTCCGTCGTGCAAGATTCTCTTTGACAAACTGAAAGATTCTCAGCAGGTCAAGAAACCCTTGGACCTTCCCGGAACCAAAAGCCTGCCTGATGCTGAGCCAGAGGAATCAAGTCGACAGTCTCCCGCTCTTTTTGTTTAAGATATACGGTTTTTCTCTAAGTTTGGTTCTTCCAGTCGGTCTCTTTGCTTCCTCGTTTTTCCAGAAGAACTCCGAATGGATCTCCCTTTCTCAGCGTGCTGCAGAAGCAGCCCATCTGAAAACTTGATTTGTTATTCTTAACCTAAGGCTGTCTCCTTTAGTAGGCTCCGCCCCTATCCCCCCCCCCCCCCCCCCCACCCTCTCTTTCCTCCTTGCGAGAAAAACAAAACCCCCCCCCCCCAAACAGCCCCCCCCCCCCCCCCACAAAACTTTTTTTTTTTTTTTAACCCACAGGCTCCCCCCTTTAGTGGGCCCCCCCCCACCCCCCCCCCCCCCCCAACGAATGCTGCTGTTCAGTCAGAGCATGAAAGCTACAGCCTGACCACAAATCGAGGCCGGCCTTCCGAAAACGTTAATTTCTTTTTTCCACACCGTCCTTGGAATAGTTCTCCTAAAATCTCATTACCTGATGTGGTCTCTAATAACACACGTGTGTCATACAACACTGTGTGGCCTTTCATAACAAACCATCTGTAGGGCACGGTCATTGAGCATCTGTTAGTTTCTCAGCTAACCTATGAATTGCCCATGTTTAATGGAATCCGAGATTTCATTACCGTGTTCACAAGATCACGCCACCAGCTCCTAACCTACGTTGGCTGAATGTGGGAGATTCACTTCTTGTTAGCCCCTCTATGCAGTGTTCTTCTAATCGGCTTCTTTCGTTCGAAATCCCGCATGCGTTTCTCTTATATTCTTGCTGGGTGAATTCCCTATCTTATTCTTCTTGACTTGATCATTCTAATAAGATTTGACGAGGAACAGAAATTAAGCAGCTCTTCATGATGCTATTGTATTTATTCTCCTTTTACATCTATCTCTTTTCTGTTTCCAGATATTTGTTCTGTTTCCACTCAGTCGGAGATTTCAGTCTTAAAGTGTAATTAAGGTCTCTATACACTCCATGAAGGCCACACAGGTAGCGGATGTATACCTCCAGTCATCATTAACCTCGGTTTTAGATAGAGGTGAGTCGGTAACCTCACGTTCCGGCCGCTTTCCCAGTGAGAAAAGGACTCCAGCACCCGATGAAAATATACCAGTATGAGGAGAATAAATCAGTGCTGAATACGACGTTAGACAGTCCACCTGTCTCTAACTGCCGAAGCAAATGGCTTTGCCTGTTTTTAACTTTACAGTGACCGAATTCTTTATTCTAAGTCGAAATCCGACTGCTAATGTTTTCACTCTCTTTTGCTTTTTTTAATGCTTTTTCTTTACGAGACGCTGCCGACTGGAGGAGTCTGGAGACACCACGTTTACATGTAATTATACACACCTTTCTTACATTATTGTTCAAAGAGGCTCATAAACTGCTGCTGGAGAGTTCCTCCTTGCTGTTATATATACCTTGTTGAAAATTATTCCCTCTTTTAAGGCATTGTTTTTGTATATTAAGGTGCCATTAATACACACAGTCTGCTACCGGTTGGTTCGGTGTGTAGCGTTGCTTGTTGTCTGACGTGCTGAGTTATTATCGAGACAACTTGTTCTGTGCTTTAAGCGGCACAGCCCTATTTGTTGTCCCGTCTTTATGACTCCTTCTTCTGTTGAACTAACACTTCAGATTGTTTAATGGTGCATTGCCAATAGGTTACGAGGGATGCAAATTAACATATAATTGCAGTAAATCCTTGTAAAGTGATTAAACTGTCCACCTGTATCCGGGTTAGCTCAGTCGATACAGTGACTAAAGTCCGGACATGACTGAAGTATTATTGTTTGATTCTCGATATTTTGCTCGTCGCCAAAACGTCAAGACGCCGGGGTCCATCCAGCAACGCCATATGTGGGTACTGGGACTCTTTTCACAGGGGTTAAAACAGCCATCTAAGAATAGGCATAAATCGTTTTGTACTTTTGTTGCCTATTACACCTTCATGTCTTGAGCTGGGACAGTATTAATCTTACTGCTGTTCTACAAATCGGAAGGTCGCTGGTTCGATTCCAGATGGTGTCAGTGGAATTTTTCATTTACATAATCCTTCAGATCGCACTATGGCCCTGGGGTCGACTCAGCCTCTAACAGAAGTGAGTACCAGGAGTATTTCCTGGGGGTAAAAGCGGCCGTTGTGTAAGGCTGACAACCTTACCACCATCCTGGGCCATTGTCACGTAATCTGGGAACCTTATCTTCGTGGAACCCTTTGGGCATCTCGGGCCTGTAATGGAACTTATTTACCTTAATAGAGCTTCGACAGATATGGAAATGTTGTGGTAACTTTCTTGTGGGATATAACACAACCAAATAGTGGCGGCATGGGTGTCATTTTTAGCATTCGGTTTGATGGGAAAAGTGAATTTGGAAAGAAACACGCGAAATGTGAGTCCCATAAAGATCATGAACACACATAGGCATACACCTTATATAAATCAGTTATATATATATATATTAATGCATTTATACTTGTAAGGCGAGGCCTGGCCCTGTTTTTACTCATTTTGCGAACCATTATTCCTACTTGATGGCTAAAAGTAGACAGACGAAACATGAAGTAGAATTAAATAAAAATAAATCTACGAAATCTATATGGTTGTGTTCGGAAAATAAACACTTGTTCAACAAATACAGATATTCGGGGGTTGCAAAATTCTTAGATAATGCTCGATAGTTTTAAATTATGGTCTTACAGGTTCTGCTGAAGAAGTTTTCTAACTTCTTCACGATTAAAATTTTTGTAGAGTATTTAAAATGCAAAACAAGAAAAAAATGACTCAGATTGTAGTTACGTGGTTTTCATTGCGCGGGTCTACGGCGCCCATCAGCGCAGTAAATTGAATTCGGTTAAATAAAAGCTTATTGAAACTTACTGAACAGTCGGTGCAACATAAAAGTAAATGTACGTTAGGATCAAAGGTACTGTAATTTAGCTTCAACCCTCAGCCGCCATCCTCCTTTTTCATCTCACTGTGTTTGAACCCGTGCAACAATAACTCTATTAAGGAAGCTGAGCATGTAAGCTGCCTAGTGAATTAGGCCCCAACTATTAACAAGCTTTACCTCCAACGAGGTATAATTTTTATGAGTGTATAGTACTCTGTGCTTTAATGATAGCCTTTGTGTTTGCTGCTATGTGGAGAAACAGAATTGATGCACTGGTTTGAGGAGAAGCTGTTCCTGTCTCACGAAAAATAGCACCGTCCTTGTCGCACTAATATCCCTTGCAAGGGAAATTCAAGGTAGACAAGCGGTTGATGTCTTCATTATGCTTGGAATGGAGGAGGAGATTCTTGATAGAGGCACGCGTGTTTTGCTACAACAGAAAAGACGTGAATAAGTCAAACATTTTGATGTACTGTCTATGAGAGATTCATAATTTTGTGTAGTACTAATACCGACAAAAAAAAATTGTTTATTTGTTCTGTTGCATCTAATGTAGGTGTGTGTGTATACATATATACACGAAGCACTTTTTGCTTAAATTACCGTCTGAAAGAATTTTTAACGTACTGTTAACTGAAATGTCAGCAATCCCATACCTTTGCCAGTCTCAGTATATCCGTAAATCTTTTCAATTTGTCTGTACCTTATTTGGAGTTTGTAATTCCATACTACTTTTTTCACCAATTCTAACAGTCTGTATTATTTTACATGTACAGTATAAACTGTAAGACTACATCAGAACAATATCTTTTAAAAAATTTTTAGTTATTTTACTTACGATAAATGTTTATTTCCAAATTTCTCTTATCTGAATTTGTCAAATTTTCTCATTATATAAAATTATTTAAACTTCCCTATTCTATATACCGTATATTCTCGATCTAATTAGCACTAATTTTTGTCGATTTCTTAAACGAAAAAAAAAAGTTAGTTCGCGGTTCTAATCCGCACCTTTCCTTCAACCGTCTCTTTCCTACAAGGCAGACTGATTCAGTTATGAGTGATGACGGCGAGTCTGATGAATAATAAATTATAAATATTATATAATATATTATATAATATTATAAATAATAAATTATTGTATTGTATTGTTCTTACGGCACGTACAGAGTCTGTCATTTTTTCAAAATCCAGCTCACGACCGCCAATCTAATCCGCACGCGATTCTAATCCGCATCTGATTTTTTTAGCCCTCTGAAACTGTAAAAAGGGTGCGGATTAGATTCGAGAATATACGGTATTCTTTATCTAGCAGAGCTATGTGTCAGGTTAACTCTTTTCATTAGAAGGTAATTTAATTTTACAAGCACAAATCGTTAATCGATGAAAGGAACTGGGCTGTTAAAGGCTGCAGGGAAGGAAAATTTTCATTTATATACTAATATTTTTTTGTCGTGGTAAACGTGGTTTTAAACTATGGGTCTGCATATAACATAGTGATAGGCAAATGACAGCGGTTCATCATTATATGTGTATCTGGTCAAGGAATTTTAATATTTCTGACTGTCTGACAGTTATCAATAGACGTCAGATGGCCTCCACATGCGCAAGCTTTCGTCCATTATGAAAGAAATATCTGAATTTGTAATTCGAATTTTGCACTATCATGTGTAACATAACATGGAACAAAGTGCGTATCCCACATACAAAATAGGCTCTATGTATATCACATTTGGAGAAAAATTACACTAGCCATTTAGGAGGACATGTTTTACGTGAATTTTGAATTTTGTACAATAACGGTGTTGACAGAATTTCTTTTGATATACTGAAGTTGATTACTATAACGTTTAATTAATTTTTTCATTCGTCTTCATTTATAACCTCCAACCAGACACCATAGCTTCCATTTTCAGAGCATGTACTTTCAAACCCACGGGGGTACGAAACTTTAATGCATGTAAGTAATTTTGTTTCAAAATTTAAAATTCATTTTTAATCCTTAGATGCGTGATATTTTTCTTTTTACCTTTTTTCTTTCTGCTGGCTTCCAGCCGCACCGTTCTTTTCCTTGCGTATGCCAAGTATGTACTTGAAATATTCCAGCGCATGTACCGACATTAATGACATTTTTTACTTATGCAACAAAATAAGATCTGCTGAGTTAATGATGGAATGGTGGTTTCGTTCCTTGCGCATACAAAAATATGCTGTTTTTTTTGTAAGGCTTCGAACTGCTCCCCAAACACGCTGAATATGTACACACGACAAACCAGTCCTGCTGTATTAAATGGGTAATGCATCTTAGTTTCAACAGCAGAGGTGGAATAAAGAATACGTCGTACATTGTACATGTTTGGAATATTTCGCTATTCGGTTTGTCTTCTGTCGTGTCGTACTGTGTTCATGTGGCAGAATGAGTTATGCCCATTATTAAATTATATGCGGCAGGATCCTTGCGTTATCCAACGGCTCTGTTTCTCTATCACTGCAGACCAAGCTGTTTCCACTACGTGTTTCACAGAAATATATAAGACACAGACGAGCAAGTGTAATAGCAAATGTGGGTGACAAGTGCTTCGTTTAGTGATGCTGTCAGGTGCCTCGGTTTTGCGTCATTGGTGTCAGATGAATGAAATGTGGGTGTATTGGTTTGGTGGAAAGACACTGTTAGGGGAAAAAGAAATTATTTATCGGAAAGCCTGTTTCAGCGTCCCTTATTTACAAATTCGATTCATCACCAAACAAAACTTCCTGGGGTATCCACTCATTATACAATTTTTACATAACTTTACACAAAAGCGGTTAAACATAGAGGGGTAAATGTAATGGAACTCCACTTATCCGGCCGCTAGTTATCCGGATCACCAATTACTTGGATCAGTTTGGCCCTTCGGACAAACTTATTTTACTACAATTGCTACATCTTTTTGTGACTTAATTTTTGTCATAAATTGTCAAATACACGTAAGGAATTATGTATTTTTACTTGAATAAATATGTAGCTTAAAATAGCAGTTTGTAGAAATTTTTACCACTTCTAACAGCCAATGTAGCCTATTTTCAGAGAAAACCCCAATTATCCAGACATTCTGCATATGCGGGTGGATCGCTGTCCCATTTAATCCGGATAAGCGGAGTTCTACTGCACGCTAAGTAACATTAGTAGGTCGAATTATGTTACATTTCTTCTCTAGGCATGTAAAAAGGTAAAAGGTAAAGTGATCCCGTTACAGGCCCGGTGTGGCCCAGAGGGTGGGTAGAGGTATAACTCTACTGTTCCATGACCGCGGCACTAGAAGGGGTGAGTGGTCAACAGCACGCCTCGGCCGCACTTTACCCCTGGGAAAGACCCGGTACCCATTTTCCAGGAGGCTGGGTGGGCTCCAGGGCCGGTATGGACAGGCGGAAAATCTCGTCCCCACCGGGTTTCGATCCAGGACCGTCCAGCCCGTAGTTAGTCGCTATACCGACTAAGCTACCCGGTCCACTCTCAAGGCCTATAATTTGATATATTACATCAATGTATGTATCAGTGGTTCCTTACCTCTGAGAATATTTCACCATAAAATCTCTGTGCACACCTGAATTAGAAAAGAAGCCTAGCATTGGTAGTAGCCACGGATGAATGCAGTGGGATGATAATAGCAAAGCTTCAGTTTTATTTTAAAACGTATGACGGTGGTGATCATAATTTTTTCAGGTTTTCCCTGCGGCTGTTGCTAAGTTGCTGGTGTTCTTTTGGGTTCCTGCACCGTGTCCTTGATGAACGTTTTGAAGCCTCGAATCAAACGGACTCTTTTCATCTTCAGGGTGACCGAAACTAATTCAGGTGTAATGATAGTTTGGACGATGGTGATGGTGATAATATGCGATTGGTTACATAAGTAGGCCTATATCTTTAAAAAGCCAATATCATTTGTTCAGGACATAGCTTTATTTGTTATATCATTATTTTAATTTGACCTAGGCCTACCGGTTATGCTAATAAAGGACATGATGGCAGTACTTCAAAATTATTCTTAAATTTCCTTGATCTTAAAATTGGCTATGAAGAAGAAGTCCGTCAATTACGATGACTCTAGTGAAGTGGAAGTTTTTTACATTCTACATAATTATGGCGACGGTTTAATTTCCGCAGGCCTTCTCATGGCCAATTTTAAATTTCTGTAGAAATCAGAGTTACATAATAGGAAGCTGGAGATAATTTTAATTACAGAAACCTTTATAATATATCCCACGCTTCAAGAAAAGAAGGTTTACTTGTCGCAATTTATGCAGATGAGACCGGTGGGCTTTGTTATGCGCGTGAGGAAGGCAACATATAATTGTTAATGGCAGATCTGATGGAAAGGGGCCACTTCGGCTAACAACTGTACCTTAAAGGTATACTCACTCACTCACACACACTCACTCTCTCTACTCTCTTGCTCCATGGAGTAGGGCTCTTCTTCAGAAGTAAAACAGTTCTCATCTAGTCAAGAAATTCCCATCATTTTATGGAATCTGAATTCCATTACCCCATTTACAAGTGTTCTCCACTTTTCCCTATCCTTTACTAGATAAATACAGTCCATGCATCCCCCTCCGTCATCCAACTTCCTGAAGATCCATCTAAATATTATCCTCCCATCGAAAACCTGCTCTCATTGCTCATAAAAACTGTCTTTTGAATTATCACTTCTGTCCTCACTTGGTACAAGCACATTAAAAAAAATTACACCAGCGACCTCTCATAACTATATATATCACATCCAACACTAAGAACTCTCCTGTATTAACAGCTGATACTATTCTGTGGTGTACAAAAAAAACCTGTTTCCAACCGTTGTTTTTCTTTTCCTTTTCCATAGAAGAAAATATCCCCTGCTCTTACTGTGCCCCCTTTGTCCCACCTAACCTCATACACACCCACTATATTTAATTTATACCTTGCTCATTGCATGATTATTGTTGTCAGTAAATCTGACCTATACAGGTTCCTTACTTTCCATGCACCAAATTTCACATCCCTTTTAAGTTGCTTAGGTCGTACCAAAGGATCATTTCACTCCAGAGGCACACGTACGGTTTTGACACAAGGCTAGCTTTTACGCTGAGGAGTTGTTAGTGCCTCGCCTAAAGCTCAAGCTAGAGGAACACACCTTGTAGACTGTCCACGACGGCTTATTCAATACATTCGCAGTTACCCTGCAAATTGGAGGCCGTTCCTCCATCCACAATCCGTGGAGGCGCCATGGTGACAGGGACAAGCTTATCATGGACTTTAAAGGAACAGGGTGTAGGAATGTGGCCCGTATTAAACATAAGAATAAAATTTGGAATAACATAAAAATGAGTTAATTTCTTGGCTAAAGGGACTATTAGGTCTAGGATTATTCGACTAAGTAGGCCTGAACAAACCCTGCATAAAAGAGGTGTAGGAGTGAATAGAATTTCTCTTCAAAGTGTATTACATTGGATAGGTAGCAAGAACTCTTGACAGCCGAGTTATGGAATTTAGTCTTCTGTTTCTAGCATCACTAACTGTCAGTGCGTGCAAGTTCCTAACTGCTATAAATTTGTCGAATACTTGTTCGATGTCTTAAAACGTCACCGTGGTCAAAAATTGTGTAGGTATTTTGCTAGTTGCCAAGCAATATTTCGTATTACCAAATCCATTAGTTCATTAAGTCATCATCAAACGTGAAGCAAATTACTTCGGCGTATATAATGAAGAAACAAAGAGTTAAATTATTCCCAGGATCACAGCTGTCCTACATTTTCGAGCAGTTGTATGTACTAACATAGTTTCACATACTCTAGAGTCGAATGTTTTGGATAGAACATGAAACGTTGAAAATATACGTCTGCTCTGCATGTACTTTGACTATCTTGCAGCAGGATCTTGCCACTGTTTATGTATGAAAGTTTCAGTGGCGAATCTTGATCCGGAGGTTAGGTCCAGCGGAACGATAGCATGCGGTGTAATGTACACCTTTGTTATGCCTAAACTCCGGATCAGGATTCGCCACTTAAAAGTAGTCTCAATTTATTTAATAACAAAATTACAAACCAAGAGCTTGGAAAATGCTCTACAGGCTTATTTTGTGTCCTATTTACATGAACTGTGGGAACAAAATCTACTTTTTGAAGTACCAAAACTGTGTTTGTGCCTAGTATTAATCCAATGACAACTGCAGTGACGTAACGCAGATTACGACCTCATGGTTTACAAAATGCGTTAAAACTCGATAACCCTGAATTTGTCGTTAACAACAATCAGATTTCCATTGTTGTTGTAACATAAACCACAGGGCACATATTCTATAACAAGCGTACCCTGACTGATTCCCAATGGAAACCAATCACAATGCGACCAATCATTGCGTAGCGCCATTTATACGTTACGCTTTCAAATGTGAGCTTTCGTCCATGTTGTGTTTGGTTATAACTTAAAGTGTATAAGACCAGCCCAATATAATACTCTGCATTAGGCGAGTTTTCAACCATCGGTCCCCTCCCCCTTCCCCCTCCCCAAATTGTGTGTATGTCTCCCAGGCCAATCATAAACAAAGTTAGCATGAGATTTGGAAATTGTAACCAGGAGTGCAGGGAGCGTTGTATAGTAATAAAACACCCCCTTGTATCTGCTCTCTTCTCCTCCCCATGTCAATTGTCAAATAGTTCACTCGCTCTTTACATAAAGCTTCACGTTCCCCGTTTTCTGCAGATTTAATGCAGACTGATCATGATTACTGGTTTCTGGGGGAAAACTCCGCCCTGTATCTGTGATAGCTGGTTGCAGAGGGTGTTGGTGCTGCATTGTGCTGAGACACGGCTGGACAGATGGCTTCATCATTGCTGCGGAATGTATATATCATGGAAATTGTGTGACACTTTTCCAATATATCTTTTGTTTCTTGTCGCCATGTAAGGTGTAAAAATCGTTGTTTAAAATGACTACTCAAAGCCTGCATTAAGTTACTCCCTGCACATTTATAAAAGGTTTTAAACGACTGCTGTCCTCCTTTCCAAGTTTGTTCACAAATTGCTGTTTAGAGTGGAGAATCTGCAAATTTGAAGTTCCTCTTAAATTTTTTGTAAGTGCAAAAACCACTGAGAAATTTTCTCTATGTTGAGTTCTGTCTAGGTTGATTCTGTAGTTTCGTGATAAAGAAAGAACTTCATCGCTGAAATACTAGATTTTAATGAAGCTTATTCCAGATCTGTAAATTCGAATGGTAAAGAAAAGTTTAATTCTGTACCATATACAGGGAACGACCGCGTAAAATGGACCACTTTCAAAATTTCCATAGAAGCTGAAAGGTAACAATGGTCCAATCTTTTGTTTGTTCTCAATAAGGGGAAAAGAATTTTAAAATGATCAGAAAGTGTTGCTGTTTGTAGAGTGTTTTCTTACGTTTTAAATCTGCTTTTTCGTATTTCTCATTTCTGCATCAGTTTTTGCGAAAGGATTAGGTCTACTGCTCAGTTGATGATGTTACAACTACAGCAGTTCAAACACAGCTTCCTTAGCATAAAGTGGGAACTCATTATTTTATATTGTGCCATTCAATCTCTGAATGCCTTCAGTAAGACGAAAAAACTCGTGTTGCTATACACTGAACCGACAGCAGTTACCTACTCTATATGGTCCATTTAAGGAAAATGATGATGAACTATTCTTTATACATTTTTAAAGATATGAGATTTATTAATCAGCAGATAAACCACATGGTGTCCGATATAGGCTACCCCCCACTTGTGTGTTCAAAAACACTGAGCCTTTTGCAGACATTGCTATAACGCATGATATGAAGAAAGCCTTTCACTTTCTTTCCACTTACACAAACATTTACCTTGAATATAAACTTGCCTTTCGCACTACATTCTCACAAACACCAGGTTCAGTCTCTTTCCAGCTCTTTGGTCCCGCAACCTCGATAACCCCTTCACTGATCTTAGTACGCCATGAAAATTTTACGAGTCGTTTTTATGTGGCTGTTTCCCCTTCGGCGCAGTTTGGTACGCGGTTACTGTGCCTCCGGTCGCCTCATCTGTGGTGTAATTTGAAGCGAATTTCGGCTATACACTTTATACGTCGTATACCCCGTTTGCTCAGCTACTTCAACCTCTTGCCAACCTATTTTATTGGATGTGTGTTCCCACCGCGTAAACAACTGGCCATCATCCTATCAACGGCCAATCTTCTCGCTTGTTTTATAGTAGTCCAAGCTCAATCGTATTATAGGCGTACCACTACATGCAGGATGTATTCCTTCGTCTCCCCACCTCAGACACATTATAAACGCGGATTCCAGTGACGGCGCGGTCTAAGGCGTGGGTCAGCGGCTGCTCGCTTGCTGGGATCGTGGGATCGAATACCGTCAGAGGCATGGATGTTTGTCCCTTGTGAGTGTTGTGTGTTGTCAGGTAGAGGTCTCTGTGTCGAGATGTGGAGATGTCCAGGGAAGTTATATCGAATGTGACGTGTCCAAAGAGTGTGATCGTGAAGCCCCACAAGGGAGGTCATGGCCCAAAATCGGGTCGAAGCGCCGCAGGAAAAAACTCTTATACCCAGTACGTGGTACGCATAAAATTACTCTTTTTTCGGTAATAGGGGGCTGATTTGAAGTACTTATACACTCATTTATGTGATGTAATAACACAGAATGCTGAATCAGCGCACATTTTGGTAAACATTTTTGCACGTTTATCCCATGATTTCCGCCATTTTATATGAGTAGTGTAATTTCATGTTGGCAAACAGAATATTTAGCATAATTACAACTTCATTTTATAAATTGCAGTATTTATTTATGAATTATTACAGGATACAGTCTTATTTCAAGGATTTTTAAGGATGGATCCCAAATATTTGCGTAGTGTTCTGTACATATGTACAGCGTCTCATTAGGTTCTCAACGAACGATGGAAGTAACTTTACTGTGTGCCCAGTGTATCAGTTCAAGTCCGTTTCTGCCGTACACGACATTCAGATCGGCATCGGATACCATCTAGCTTTCCAGCTGCCTGTACACTGGTTTCCCGTTATTTCTTACAGGACAAAGCAGCCTGAGCGTGAATCTGACTGATCATGTTCATCTTGTGCCTGGTTTAAGATTGCTCAGAACTTAGCTTCATTTCGCTCTGTATGTTTCAACGCTGTGTTTAAACAACAAAAGCTGTATGAAAATACGAGGTGAAGCAAAGGAAAGCTTTATGGAAGTAGAAAGTGAGCGTTTTAAAATGTACTAGTTCGTATGTACTCATGTGTTAGGTTTATATTTAATTTGGATAGCTTAATTTGTGGGTCTGTGTATAGATCTAATTGACAGAAAAAGATGGCAAAGGGTGAAACGCAAGACGAGTTTGAACATTTCACCGAAAACAAACTGCAGCAATTTGTTCGAAACGGTGACGACTCTTACATGTAGGCTGTTTGGGAGGTGCTAATTTTGCTGGTTGGTTGGGACAATGACTGAGGGTTTTCGCGGCTCTCCTTGGTCCCTACGGCCTGGATACTGTCTTAATTTAGCTAATGATCGCCCTTCCACATTCTACTCACTTCCTAATCACATAATCTACTAGGAAATTCGGTGGTCTGAATTGCTTACCGCTCTGATAAGTAAACCGCAGATATAAACAACAAGGAATGCAGCATACGCATAACGCAACATTGACGAGCGTTCGCGTAACCATTTTTGTCATGAAAAAGCAATAAATATTATATATTCTGAGCCAGTGTTTGTAGTCGTACTTATTCAGCACGCCAAGCGCATGCCCTGTGATGTATTGCCATCCTTCGCCTCTCTGGTTCTAACACGTTATTCCACATTAACTAAAAAACAGCACGATTTTCGGAAAGAAGTGTGTTGAAAATGAAATATGTGTTTTGAGTTTCTCTGCGTTAGGCTGAAACATTTCCGACGTTATGCAGAAATGCGCGGGATATGATAAACAATAAAACATGCTCCGCAGATTTTCGAAGAATAACCTAATGTTAAATTTCACGGAAATCCTTCAAGTGGGAGCCGAGTTGTTCTATACGGACGGACGGACAGACTTGACAGACACGACAAAGCTAATAGTTGTTCATCCTAATTTTGCGAAATCACCCAGAAACCAATAAGGCAAAAGAAAAAAATTATTTCTCCTGATCTCCACATTGTTCATATTTTATATTACCTTGATCATAGTGAATGAAGCGTGTATTTCGACAACGTCACTCCACACTGAATTTCCTCTAGCCCTCTAAATCCAGTAGAGGGTATCTTGATGAATAGGAAGATGTAGCTGTCTCTTTTACTTCTCGAAGCAAGAAATGTGTTCCGGTATGTCGTTAGTACAAGAAACGTACTTGCTGATCATATACTTAGTCTGACTTGAGCCCTATTTTTCCTACATGTCTACCTCTCTTGGTCTTATCGGTTGATTTTGCAATACTATCCCGTTCAAACTCGAAACTTCTCCACTTTTCTTGCCTCATGTGGAGGTACTCTTCTCCTGGGAGCAGTAAATATGGTAAATGCTTACGTGGAATAACCGCTCTTTGGTCTAAGCGAGTTCGTTGCTGAGGTGTCCATAAAACAATGAACTCGAAATTACAAGTTACAGTTTATGGTCTATATGCAGTATTGTAAAACGTAATTGCCTTCTCTCCCTCTCTCTCTCTCTCTCTCGCCCTCTCTGTCCCAACATCTCTGCAACCCCCAATACTCTTTCGACGCCACTAAATAATATACCACCAATTACAACAGTGGTGGTTTTGTAGCCGTCGTATATCCAAACACAAATTTAATTCAAGATTATGTATATTTTGACTATTTTGATAAGGGGCCCCTTTGCTTGGTATTAATTAAGATAAGGCGGAGTTGTGCTTATTATGAATAGGAATTATGCGTTCTGTAAGAGATGGAGTTGTGTGCCTTACAGCTAACAGGTTAAGATGGTGTTGTGTACCTTACAGCTAACAGGTTAAGATGGTGTTGTGTACCTTACAGCTAACAGGTTAAGATGGTGTTGTGTACCTTACAGCTAACAGGTTAATATGGTGTTGTGTACCTTACAGCTAACAAGTTAAGATGGTGTTGTGTACCTTACAGCTAACAGGTTAAGATGGTGTTGTGTACCTTACAGCTAACAGGTTAAGATGATGTTGTGTACCTTACAGCTAACAGGTTATTCCTTGGTTCTTCAGCTCTTTACTCACTAACAAGTAATATTACTAATTAAAAGAATTATCAAACGGGCAGAAAGAAGCCTAACACCGGAATTACGTGAATAAACTTGGCTATATTTTTTTGTGTGATAATCAGAAGTGGAACTAATAAGTCTTTGGGTTTCTATGAACAAAACCCCACAGTTTCAATGGGTCACTGTCGTTCATTTGAGCTTTCCTGTTACCAACAGTCATGTTTCGAATTCGTATGATTCCTATGTCGAAAATTATCACTGTGTCGTTGTGCCCTCTCGCCGAAACATTTTTTGGAGGGGGGTGGGGGAGGTTTTAACTATGTAACTATGTAATATACAACGAGTGATATCTGTTCAAGCAAAAAACGTCATGAATCCGGAACGCTACGTTAAAATTGTGGAGCTTGCCTTCGGTAGGTGTGTGGACCATAGTGATCTGCGTAGAAGCCCATATATTCTGTCAAATATAGTGAAATACGCGTCACTAAATTAAACGTATTCCCCCCCCCCTCCCCCAGCATTCACTTAATGAACGGAATAGGTTTTCGTTTCCTTATTCAGCAGTTGTGTGGATGAGATTTATAAGTTATCCGTATAAAAATTTTGTGAAATAAAGTGAATATTTTTCCAGGTTTTCCTAAATATTGTCACGACGACGATATGGTTATGTAACGTTCCTCTCCCTGACCACCACGTTATCAGAAGTATAACTTTATGTGGCATATAGTAACACTCAGCAGTACTTTCATTAGTGCCCTTCAAATAACCTTCATGTGAAATGGGGAATGTCGACTGCCGCTAGAGGGCATTAATTGTTAAGTAGCCTCAACAAATCATGTTTCTGTCTGCGATTTAAAGGATGGCAAACAAATTAAACCGTGAAATGTAAGGGGCGCCATCTTTTTATACATTTGTATCGCACGATAGACGTAACTGGGGGGGTGCAAGGGTGGCGTATGTCCCCTTCCTCCAACATTTTTTAATCAAAGAATAATTTTTTGGCTACTGAGTTGAAAAGGGGCAAATAAAAGTAGAATTATTTTTGAACGCATGCTTGGGTGGCGCAAAGACAGTAAAAAAACAAAAAGAAATCTTTTCGTCTTATGTGAGGCAGAATATAGGCATCGTAATTTCCATGGTAGATTTTGCCCCCTGCCAGTGTTATTAGCCAAGTTACCCACATGTATTGCACAGTTGCATAAGTAAGCATATATATATATATATATATAAACAGGGCATTAACCTTTTTGTAGTGTGAATAAAGAAAAATGTAATGCTGAAACATTTTCTTGTTTCATGACTATGGCTATTGGAATTTTGACGTTTTGCTGATCGTGCATCTCAGTATATTTATCTCAGTAATTAACCAACTTGATGCACAAAATTTTTGTTTTACAATAAGTTTATTTCATGCCTCTACATGTTTGGAGCACATGTGCTCATCATCAGGAGGTCAAAATTGCATTACACAGCATCTGGTATCATCACACATGTTTCGAGCACATGTGCTCGAAACATGTAGAGGCATGAAATAAACTTATTGTGAAACAAAAATTTTGTGCATCAAGTTGGTTAATTATTGAGATAAATAGATGACTATTGGAATGTTTAGGGCATCATGTATTAAGGGAGAATTAACATTTCACTTTGAAACATTAAAATTATTAGACAAATTGAACAAAACATGTAAGTTACGGAAGTACTTGATCGATCATGACGAAACAATAGGAGGGAAGATTAGAGACGTATGATGAATCAGCAAAGTTGCACCAACTGTCGCGAGTTACACCGTTATTGTTTTGATGAATGTTTAGACATTTATTTACACTACATTTAACGCTTACCAGAGGAACCTTGAAGTACCGAAATAGTCACGACAACAGTAGTATTTTTTACTTTGAGGAACAAACAGCTGGCAGAAACTGGTGCAGGAACAGCCCGGGTTTTCGCACATCGGGCACATTGTTTGTTGAGCAGAGCTTACAGAAATTGCTGCAGTAACAGCCCGGGATTCCCCACGTCTTGCCTAACCAAGCTCCTCTTAATACCTTCTGCTGCCCCAACAAACTTGCTGCTTCCCTTCTGCCTATGCAGCTCCGTGGGTGAACTTTCATGAAAGATTCCCATCTCACATCTGGTGAATGCGGCTTTCGTTTTACGCTTGTATTCCATCTGCATGTTCAGGCACGAAATATTTAACATTTCTGAGGGTCCCCCCCCCACCCAATAGTACCTGTAATGTAGGGTAACGACTAGCCTATATAAATTACATGCTGGCACGCTTTATTTTGAATTGCCTTATTTAAGAGAATATATTCTTAGATAACTTCTCAAGTAGAATATTTAGATGCTAAGATAACCCAAAGGGTCTTTCAGCACTTCGTTAAACGTAGGATCAATTCCGTGGAGTTCAGTCCTTTTCGATCAGCTTGTCAAGAAATTCCCCTTATGTCTCTGAAAAACGAAGGTCCTTTTTCTGTTTTTCAAAAACATATTGCTTGATCCTGTACTGAACCCAATGTATCCATTACTCGCCATACCAATATATCTTAATATTATACTAATATATACGCTATTACCTGCCAAAGAATCTCTGTCATTCTCTTTTTCCCATCAAAAACCTGAATACATTTCCACATGCTACATGCAATCTTACCTCGCTCCTCCCAATTTGATGCCCTAATAGTACTTTGAGAGGGGTACAGATCATGCACTTACCAATTATGCAGTTGTAAAAAGTGGCTTTAACGAACTTAATTAAGACTATACGTGATAAAAATTTTGCGTGGTAATTTTTCACTAAGACATGACGTAGCAGCTATTCGCTTTTTATTTGTATCAGACCATTTCTCTCCTTAATGATCTGTTATTAATCAGGACTTCATTCTAAGAGATGTCTCTAGAAGATTAATTGTAGAGCAGTCTTTACATGTACGAGAAATAATTCTGGCCTTTGTCTAAGCGGAAGTAATATTTCTAGGCAACTGTAACTTGTCAGCACGAAAAGAACTATATCGCGTCCTATGATTAATTATTTTATTTACCAGTCGCCTTTAGTGACTGTACTATGAACGTTGTGACTAAAACTTATTCTGAAACGGAATTGGTCTACGTTCGGTTTCGTATGAGAAGCATAGCCAGATATGATGACAAACAGCCACCGCTAGGTTGGATCGTCGCATTTGATTTATTGATATAAACTCATTGATTCGGTTTCTTTTTACAAGAGAGCGAATGTCTGTGGATAATTTGCGTTCCGTGACCACGTGAGGGCAGCGGCTATATTAAGCAGCTCAGAGTGCTGATAAAAAATACTTGGATCGAAGGTGGGTTTTCGACGTGGTCTAGAGGACGCGTTGTTCAGGCCGTTGTTTTAGGTTGTGCTTCTTCAAAGCACCTTACAACATGCTGTTTTAGTTGACAATCAACAAGCTTTCCGTGAATTTTAGTATTTATCGCGAAGAAGTGGTGCAGTCTTACAGTATGTGTATATTTGCGCATAAATTTAAGTGAATTATTATAAGAACTTTGACGTACGTAGGGCCTTGCATCGTGATATTATTTGTACAGTAAAACCAACTAAATGCACCAATGTATCAGATGTAATGTATTAATTAGACTGTCTTTACACAACAACATAATAACAGTTGCAGATTATTATTGCAAATAGTCAATTTAGTTAAATAGTTGTAATAATAATCTGCAACTTTTGTTACATTGTTGTGTAAAGACGGTCTAATTAATACATTGTTTATGTGTACACAACGGGATGGAAACTGTCCAATATAGTATCAAATTTATTTTATTTTGGAATGACACCTTACATGTTTCGGACGGTCTTTCCATCCATCATCAGGAGTTCAAGACTGTACATACAGCGACAGGCATCTGTTTGACAAATGCCTGTTGCTGTATGTACAGTCTTCAACTCTGATGATGGAAGGAGAGACCGTCCGAAACATGTAAAGTGTCATTGCAAAATGAAATGAATATGATATATTGGTGCATCTAGTTGGTCTTACTATAGAAATATTATAAGGACCTGTGAAAGTATAAAGCAGATTATTAATTTTACATAGGAAACGCCTTCAGTAAAGAATTTTTTTCTGAGGTAGTTTTTTTAATAGCATTTATTACTTCATCGACACTTTCAGGCGCTATACGTATTAAAGAAAAAGCGACAGGTTTCGTAACAATTTGAGCAATATCATTTTAATCTTTTACAAGCGGGTGAGGTTGCCTACTATCTAAACCGCAATTATTCATTTTTGCAGTGCTAATTTTCCTGTTCAAATGTTCGTTCACTTCATGACGCTCGATTATCACATTACTGCAGCGGATACCTTGCAACGCAGAAGTTCTTATAGTTCGCACTTACGAGAATTATCTGGCTACTTCCTGTTGTTTGACAACTTTATATCAACTTGCTCCTATCACCTTTATTTATTTATTTATTTATTCCCATTTATTTAAAACAATCCGAATCTTAGATCTACGAACCAAATGTTTATTAGAGATGTCTGTAAAAATAGGCAAAAGAATGTGGGTAAAGATATTAAAAATGGTTAAATGTAAAAACAGGTAAATGGTACTGCATTTGTATGGTAGAAGTTTGCATAAATTGTTGAGGCTAAGTTGAATATGAAGCGTTATTACATACTGCAATTGTGTAATGCTTAAGAATGCAGTCATGTTTGTGAGGTTTAAAAGTAGAAATTGGCGTAAAATTTATATTTCATTATATTAGACTAAATCAGACTAGAGTAAGTAATTAACGTATTCAGGTTTTGGTGACGTATTGTCTATCACTAAGAGTAATATTTGTTATAGGAATTTTAATTTTAAATTAATGCATATGTTTAGAATGTAAATTTATCACAGCTTTCTAATTTCAAAAAGTCTCTGACATTTAGAGTTTAGATGGTTGGTGTACTAGTACACCGTAACTCGAGTGAAGGTAGGTGATGTTTTCAGACCTACCCAATATTACTTTAACTTTTAATTTTGATTTCGAAGACTATTTGGTGTTAATATATGTTTATCACTTATTCGGTTATTTTTTATGGTTTCTTTTTAAATGTATAATTTTCCAGTTGTGTTCACATAGATACTTTTTTTTTGTTAAAGGTAAAATTTGCATAATATTTTCCATTTTTCCAAAAGAATGACCATATTCTAGAAAATGTTGGGAGAATTTTGAATTTCTATTGTTTTTGAAAGCAAATCGTTGTGTTTTAGATTTTTTTTATAAGTTTTCAGCTGGTCTGGCCAACATTTTATTTCACCTCAGTCACAGCAGTTTGACGTCACTTGCGATAATTCTCTTAACATCACTGTGAAAGTAATGGTACTGAAAAAAAAAACAGCGATTCTTAACCACTTAGCATTTCTCTGATGGGAAACGCGAATGTCATTTAATGTAAAATTTTTAAATTTCGTAGTTTGAAACTTAGGGAAATTCTGCGAAGACAAGCATCCTTTCTGAAAACATAGTATTTTGAATGAAAATTTACGTTACCATAATTATCATAAGAGTCATGCTGAACAGCAAGAAAGAAAAGGAATTTTCGCACTTAGCTGATTTGTTTTGCCAGTGGTTTTTTTTCCGATTCCTAATCAATAATAGTCTTCTCTGTAAATGATATTCAAGAGTTTTCAAAGCGATGACTATGGACGTAACTGCCCTCTGCGATGTGATGCCGCGTATTCTGTTAAATATTTACTAACGTTTCAATAAAAATTTCAGTATTTGTCAACGGGTTATGAATATTTACATCATTGTTATGTGTAGACCTATGTGCTTAGTACTATATCACTGATCCTCACATTCGTAAAGACAGGGTTTTCCTTCCACCCATTGCCACTCATCCACCTCTTCTTCTGCGAATATATATAACAGATTTGGACATTTTGCTGACCGTGCATCTCAGTATATTTATCTCAGTAATTAACCAACTTGATGCACAAAATTTTTGTTTTACAATAAGTTTATTTCATGCCTCTACATGTTTCGAGCACATGTGCTCAT